>Ga0316626_10000015_pt1 | contig 54915 bp, 81 predicted proteins | sample OWC_Aug_T1_C1_D5_FD_207656 | JGI IMG/M metagenome (GOLD analysis project Ga0316626, IMG submission 207656) | Wetland soil microbial communities from Old Woman Creek delta, Ohio, United States - OWC_Aug_T1_C1_D5_A | ecosystem: Environmental > Terrestrial > Soil > Wetlands | place: USA: Ohio...
AACGTGCGTCCTGCTCTGGCGGATCGGCGTGGGTGGTGCTGGTTGATTGGTGTACCTGAGGGTCGGAACCATTATTATGATTTGTGGCAGAAGTACAGCGACGGGAGTGATCCTGACTGGGATGGGTTCACGTGGAAGAGCATAGATATTGTTGATCCTGCGGAGATTGAGAGTGCGCGGCGTGATCTTGACCCATTGACCTTTGCGCAGGAGTTTGAGGCATCGTTTATTAACTTTGAGGGTAGGGCGTATTATCCGTTTGAGGAGCGGGTACATTGCGGGTCGTTGAGGTATGACAAGCGGAAGCCGTTGGTGTTCACGTTTGACTTTAACGTGAGTCCTGGTACGGCGGCGGTGATGCAGGAGCAGGTATTGCCTAACGGGATGCAGGGTACGGGTATTATTGGGGAGGTTTATATCCCGAGGAACAGCACGACACAGGCGGTATGCCGGAAGTTGCTGGCTGATTGGCATATGCACGAAGGAGAAGTGCGCTGTTATGGGGACGCTACGGGGGGTTCGCAGGGCACGGCGAAGGTGGATGGTTCGGATTGGGATTTGATCCGGCGGGAGTTGACCCCTCGTTTTGGGGAGCGGCTGCGTATTTTGGTTCCTCGATCGAATCCTCGGGAGAAGGTGCGGGTTAACAGTGTGAACACGCGGTTGATGAATACGGCGGGGGACGTGCGTTTGATGGTGGACAAGAAGAGGGCACCTAATGTTGTGAAGGATTTTGACGGTGTAACATTGCTGAAGGGCGGGTCTGGTGAGATAGACAAGCGGGCTAACGAGGCACTCACGCACTTGACCGATGGTATAGGTTATTATATTGTTTACGAATTCCCAATAAAAGGCAATAAAGGCGAGGTAAGTTCCTTATGGTAGTAGCGCAAGAGAGCAATGTAGATTATGAATCGTTGGCGTATTCTGAGATGAAGGTACGTCGGGCATTGCCGCGTGTGTTGATGGGAGGAACGCCGACAATCAGGGAGAAGGGTAAGTTGTACTTACCGCAGCAACCCGCTGAGGATGATAATCATTATGCCACGCGGTTAAAGAATGCGGTATTGCGTAATTATTATCGCCGGACGGTGGAGACTTTGACGGGCAAGATTTTCAGCAAGCCTATTGTATTTCATGATGTACCTGAGCCTCTGCGGAGATATTTGGCGGATAACGTTGACCTAACGGGTAGGAATCTGCACAGTTTTGCTCGCAGTGCTTTCCGTGACGCGCTGATTGACGGTATTTCGTACATCTTGGTTGATTTTCCACCAACACAAGAGGAATTGAGTCTTGCGCAGGAGCGCGAGCAGGGAAAGCGGCCATATTGTGTGCAGTTGGAATCATCGAAGGTTATTGGATGGTTCACTGAGACGGTGGGAGAAGCTGAGGTATTGGTAGAGGTGCGTATTCGTGAGGTATACCGGAAACGGAGCACGGAGCACGGGTTATACGGTGAGGAAGAGATTACGCGAGTTCGTATTTTGCGTCCTGGGACGTGGGAAGTATGGGAGACGAACGGGGAAGCGGGCTGGTCTATGGTGGGGAGCGGTAAATTTTCGCTTAACTTCATCCCATTGATCCCTATTTATACGAGTAGGACTCGCTTTATGGAAGCGGAGCCGCCTTTAGAGGATTTGGCATATATGAATTTGGAGCATTACCAGATCAGGTCGGATCAGCGCAATGCACTTTCTGTTGCTTCATGGCCACTGTTTGCCGCTGTGGGTTATGATAAGGAGACAGAAGGGGAGCGGCTTGTTATTGGGCCGAATAAGGCTTTGACGTCCTCTGATCCGAACACGAAGTTTCACTTTGTGGAGTCGGCGGGTAATCATCTTGCGGCGGGGGATCGCGAGTTGAAGAATCTCGAAGCGGATATGCGCCTATTTGGCTTGCAGTTCGAGGTGGATAAGGCCACGGCGGAGAGTGCCACGGGTAGGGCGTTAGATAACGCAGAAGGTGTTGCGCCATTGATGGCTTGGGCGTTGAGCCTTGAGGACTCCTTGAACACTATGCTTGTTTACATGGGGGCATGGATTGGAATTGCGCCGGAGGATGTTGGGACTATTGAGGTTAATAAAGACTTCGGTATGAGCTTGAAGGATCAGGGCGAGATTGAGGCCTTATTACGTAGTCGTCAGGCGGGTGACATTAGCCAGGAAACCTTCCTGACGGAATTGAAGCGTAGGGGATTCTTTGGCGATGATTTCAATGTAGAAGTGGAAATGACACGAATTGAAAACGAAGGCCCTGTTGGCGGGGACTTTAGCAACCGTGGGGTACAGGGACAAGGCTCTTTAGCACCTTTGGTTAATGCGGAGGACGCGGCGAGTGGCAACATTTAACGAGTCGTTAGTTGATGCGTCGACCGAATACACACTCGATTTGAACCGTGTGGGAAATACGGTTGCACGTCAAGATATATTGCCCTTACTTTTGCGATTAGAAGAAGACTTAATTGGTAAATTGGCCTCCTCGGGGGTTGCTGGTGGCGCGGTGGACAAGGTGCGCAGTCTTCTAGCGTGGGTTAAGGATGCTATTAACGAAGTTTACGCGAGGATGGAAGGAATAACGGGCGAAACGTTAGCAGGTATTGCTGAAACGGAATCATTATTTTGGAAGAAGGCAATCAATGGTGGCGTTGGTATTGAGATACTGACCAGCCTTCCTACGGTGAAGCAGTTGGAGGTACTCGCAAGGAAAGTTCTGATTGCTGGCGCGGTTAATGAGGAATGGTGGAATAGGCAGGCGCGAGAATTGAGACAGCGGTTTGAGGATCAATTACGGATGGGAATTGCGCTTGGGGAGACGAATGACGATATTATCCGGCGTGTAAGGGGTAGGAGGGAGAATGGCTTCAAAGATGGAATTATGCGTGTATCGCGCAAGGATGCGGATGCCTTGGTAAGAACAGGCATTCAAACGGTATCTAATAAGGTTCGGACTGAGATATTTGACGCGAATAAGGATATATTCAAAGGGTACAAGCAAGTATCTACACTGGATACGCGCACATCCCCTATTTGCATAGCGTATAGTGGTAAGAGGTGGGACGAGCGGTTTAGGCCTATAGGGCATAAGCTTCCGTATAACGGGGGCACTCCGCGTCATTGGCGTTGCCGTAGCTTTATTGTGCCTATTGTAAAGAGCTGGAAGGAGTTAGGGATCAATTTAGACGAGGCACCAATGGGTACTCGATCCTCTATGACAGGGCAGGTTCCGGCAGATACTACCTTTAACGATTTCTTGAAGGGAAGAACCAAGGCGGAACAGGATGAAATTCTAGGTAAGGGTGTGGCTACGCTTTGGCGGGGGGGTAAGATTGGTTTAGCACAACTTGTTGATTCTTCTGGTACGCGTGCCCTTACACTCGGCGAATTACGCCAAAAACTGGTTAAGTAGTGGGTTGATAAAATTAAGGATGTGTGTATAATTAATTTTAACACAGTGTACGTGATGTCGCGTGTTATGCGTGATGCAACAATGATATTTAGGCGTGATGCCAAGGAGTAAATATGGCTGATTTTGATTTTCCCGAAATGACCGAGTCTTTGGACGTTGTACCGGAGGCATACCGTGCGTTTTATAAGCAGAAAGGTGAAGGCGAGGGTTTCGCTATCGCTGACGGGCTTAAAAGTCTTCTTGATGAAAAGGCAACTTTGCGAAGGACGATAGAAAACGAACGTAAGATGACAAAGGCGGAACGCGCGAAGGCGAAGGCATGGGAAGAGCTAGGTAAAGCTCCCGATGAGATTAAAGAGTTACTAACCGAGCGTGAAAAGCGCGAAGCCGAGAAGGCGGAGAAAGAAGGAAACTGGGAGACTCTGAAAAAACAGATGTTAGACCAGCACCTTAAGGAATTGGAAAAGGAGCGTAAAGAGAAGGATACCCTTCTTGGTGCTTTGAAACAAAACCTTGTCAATGCCACGGCCGCGAATGCTATTGCCACGGTGGGCGGTATTCCGCAATTACTGATGCCTCATATTGAATCCCATGTGAAGGTGGTTCAAGAAGATGGCCAGTATCAAGTGCGGGTATTGGATGCTAAGGGCGAGCCGCGAATTAACGCAAATGGTGACTTCCTGACGATCAAGGATTTAGTGGAAGAAATGCGAAACGATCAAATTTTTTCGCGCTGTTTCAACGGTTCTGGTATGTCCGGTAGTGGTAGCTCAGGTAACACTGGGGGTGGTTCGAATAATCAGAAGAAGGCCTTAAAGGATATGAGTGCGGCGGACAAAGCGGCATTCATTAGTGCTAATGGTTTGGAAGCGTGGCAAGAACTGTTACGCCCAAGGAAATAATCTTTAAGGAGAATTTATATGGCTACTGGTAAGGCGAGTGATTTTAAAATTTATAATGAACAGTTTTTCGGTGGTATGACCGAGCAATTGACGCAGTTTTCAAATGCAATGAATGCCGCGTCAAATAATGCTCTGCGCGTTATTCCACAAATGCTGAAAGGGGACTATGAATACGAAAGTTTCTTCCAGAATATTACCAACTCAGTAACACGTCGTGACACTACCTCTGTAGCAACCGCTACAGACCTTGCTCTGACGCAGGATGAATTGGTTTCTGTGAAACTTAATCGTAAGATTGGCCCTGTTGCTAACACGATTGACTCATTCCGTAAGATTCAGGAAGCTGCTGGCCCTAACGGTCAGGAGTCTCTTTCATTCTTGCTGGGTGGGCAGATTGCGAAGGCAATTGAGGTTGACTATCTGAATACTATGTTGACTGCGTTAACTGGTGCCTTGTTGAGTAAATCAGACTTGGTACACCAAAACGTAGGAAGCAACTTAAGCACTGCGGGTCTTGTGCACGGTCTTTCCAAAATGGGAGATAATGCGGACAAGATTGTTGCTTGGGTGATGCACTCTAAAGCGTACTACGACCTTGTACGCGGCCAGATTGCGGCAAATATTGATGGTGTGTCTAACTTCAACGTACAGACTGGAACGGCGGTGACGCTGAACCGTCCAGTTATTATTACGGACAGTTCATCACTCATTTATCATCCAGGTGGGTCTGACGATTCCGACGAGTATTTAACTCTCGGTCTGGTACAGAACGCTGCCGTTGTTAAAGAGAGCGAAGAGCGTGATCTGGTATCTGAGGTTGTTACTGGTAACGAGAACCTCATTGTACGTCTGCAAGGTGAATATGCGTTCAACTTGGGCTTAAAAGGCTTTAAGTGGGATGTACAGAACGGCGCAGCTAACCCGAACAGCACCGCACTTGGTACTGGTTCTAACTGGGATTCTGTAATGGCTTCCGTTAAGAACCTGGCTGGTGTAGTGATTCGCAGTACATCTAACTAAGGTTCTATATGCTCAGGATTTGCATTTATGGCTTGCCTGGGTATGGTATCGCAGACTATGTAGCTCGAGGGCTAGAGGTCTGCGATACCTCCGTTAAGGTAACATGGCGGCGTCATGACGTTTTCAGGCCAGATTGTTACGAGAGCGCGTTTGACATTATTGTGACGAATGGGTTACGCCGTCCGTATAACGAGATTGTTGAAACGTACCAAAAGCAAGGAAAGATAGCTTTGATCACGGATTTAGGTTTAATCCGCAAAGAACCTGGGTATTATCAAATAGGTATTAACAAGCTGGGCGGTATTATGCCCTTCCAAGCTCCCAGTGATCGTTTTGATGCTTTAAATGAACCTATTGCTACGCGTAGGGCGAAAGGAAAGCATATATTAATCTGCGGTCAGCGTCCTGGTGACGCCGCGCATGGTTTTAATGAGGATCAGCTTAGAGCGTACTATGAAAGTAGTATTCGTGTTATTCGTGATGTTGTAGGGGATAAATATCCTATTGTCTGGCGGCCTCATCCATCATCTAACTTCCTTGTAAGGGGTGGTGATAGAGTATCTTTAGCAAAGGATATAATGGAGGATTTAGCCGACGCTTACGCTGTTGTCACTTATAATTCAACAACTGGTTTGTCTGCTTTGTTAAACGGTGTTCCTTTAGTGTGCCATTCTGGGGCATATTATGCGGACTTGGCCGAAACGAATTTACGAAATATTGATAATATAAAGGCACCTTCCAAGGCGAAGGTACAGGAATTTTTTAATCGTGTTGCATACAGTCAATGGACGAAGGAAGAGATCGAGAAGGGTCTGCCTTTTAAATATATCTTTTCTGCTCTCCGAGGAATGAATCCTTTTGAAGGTCTAGCCAGTGAGTAATATAAGTGTTGTTACGTCCTTTTCACCAGAAGGATATGAAAAATATGGGAAGCGATGTTTAGAGACGTTTGATCAATACTGGCCTAAAGGATGCCAGTTAGTAGCTTATGTTGATGAACGCCCTAGGGAAGAATATAGCGCACGTATCCGTTATGAGAACTTGGAGGCAGTAAATCCCATATTGAAACGATTCAAAGACAGGCATCTGACCAACAATATAGCGCATGGAAAAAAAGAGGACGGATCATACACATTTTTATATGACGCGGTTAGGTTTTCTCATAAAGTATTTGCATATACTCATGCTATCATGAATGCACCAAGCTGGATAGATCGTGTAATATGGCTTGATGCGGATTGCGTTACTCATGCTCCAACTTCGAATGCGGAGTTATACAGTCTCTTAGCGGACAATGAGTTGTGTGGGTTCTTCGAGCGTGTAAACAATTATCCTGAGACAGGATTTATCATATTTAATACTGCGCATAAAGAAAAAGAGCGATACGCACGATGGATTCAACAGGTTTACGATAAGGACATGATCTTTACGTTGCCTCGGTGGACAGATTGCCATGTCTATGAATATATTGTGAAGCAAGCACGACAGCACGGCATGGTATGTAAGAACCTCTCAGGGGAGCATAGCACTGTCAGTCACCCAATTATACATGTGCTAGGCCATTTCCTCGATCATTTGAAAGGGGAGCGTAAGATTATAGGGAAGTCGGATATTAAGAAGAAAGATTTGCGTATTGCTCGAACCGAACCATACTGGACGAAGTAAATGCCTATATATTGTTACATTCTAAAAGAACGCAGAAAGAAAACTGAACGTATACTAGGTAACTTTGCCAAAGGTTGCGATGCGCAGTTAATTTATGATGAGCATTTGCGAACCGATGGCCCCGCCGTGTTCTGGGGCCAAATATACGCATCACAACGATTAATGCGTGAATGTATAGAGAAGGGCATAGACTTTTACCAGATAGACAATGGTTATTTCCATGCTGCTAGGGGAACATCTATAGGTTATTTCCGCGTTACTAAAAATGCGTTAGCTAAGAATTGGGTTGATGTATGCCCAGACGATAGATGGAAAGCCTTGAATATTCCTTTGATGCCTTGGCGTCAATATACCAACACAGGGATCGTTGTCCTGTGTGTTCCTGGGAGGAACTTTGGCGCGTATATGGGAATGGATATGGATAAATGGGCGGCTATTACACAGAAAAAATTGAGCACAATCACATATAGGAAGGTTTATATTAGGCCGAAGCTGAAGGAACCTTCGCTTTTAGATGTTCTATACTCGACACAATCTCATTGCGTTGTCACACATTCATCTAATGCCGCTGTTGAAGCAGTAATTGCGGGGTTCCCTGTGTTCTGCCATGACTTATGCGCGGCGCATCCGGTAGCAAATAGTTTGGAATTTGATAGATTGGAAGATCCTTTACTGCCTGACAGACAGGCATGGGTAAATTCGTTAGCCTACGGGCAATTCACATTAGAGGAATTTTCAAATGGCACGGCGTGGTCAATATTAAGAGGTAATTTATGATAAAGAATGAGATTTTTATTGGTTATGATGACCGCGAGCGTGTGGCTTATAACGTTTGCGCCTTTTCCATCATGCGGAGAAGCTCGCAACCTATAGACATAACACCCTTGAAATTAGACGCTCTACGAAAGGAAGGGTTATATACACGGCCACATATTAAGCGTAAACGCGGTTATCTGTGGGATGTGATTTCTGATGCACCAATGGCTACAGAATTTGCAAATTCTCGGTGGCTGGTTCCTTATCTCGCAGAGAATAAATGGTCGTTATTTATGGACTGCGACATGCTCCTTGTTACTGACATTAACAAGGTGTTTCAGCAAGTAGATGATAAATATGCAGTGATGTGTGTGAAACATGATTATCAGCCTAAAGACACGGTAAAGATGGATAATTGCGAACAGACGCAATACAGCCGGAAGAATTGGTCTAGTTTCATGCTGATCAACAAGCAACATCCGGCGAACAAGCGCTTAACGTTAAAGATGATCAATGAGACCCCCGGGCGTGATTTACACAGGTTTTGTTGGTTGAATGATGACGAGATCGGTGGGTTAGACGAGGGCTGGAATTGGTTAGAAGGGCATTCTCCAAAAGATACTCTTGATATATACAACATTCATTATACACGTGGGGGACCGTGGTTTGATGAATGGAAAGATGTTGATCTTGCAAATATTTGGGAGGCGGAGTATGCTTTATATAAAAGAGTAAGGAGTTGATCATGACACTGACAGTCGAGGACGGAACAGGAATTAGCACGGCGGATTCTTATGCTTCTGTAGCGAATACCAATACATACTGGCAGAAGCGAAAAACCCTGACCCTTTCATCTACTTGGGATGATGCGAGTGACACGCAGAAAGAAAGTGCGTTGCGCATAGCAACTGATTACTTAGACAATACGTTCTGTTGGTTAGGAAACAGATCGTCATCAACACAAGCCCTACAGTGGCCGCGTCGCAATGTGTATGATGATCGTGGTGTGGAATTATCGGCGCAGGTTCCAACAGCCGTAAAAGTCGCTTGCTATGAATTAGCCGCACGTGCTTTAAGCGAGGATATACGCGAGGATATAAGCAATGAGGACGTAGTCGAGCAGGAAAAAGTTGGCCCCATTGAAGTGAAGTATAGGGCGGGTTCTTCGTCTGTTAAATCATATAGGAAAGTACGTGACTTACTAAAGAATCTAACGTTAAGTAGCGGCGCAAGTTTAGATATGGTGCGGGCATAATATGTCATTCAATTACTCCACTCTTCGGCGTAGTGCGTTGAATCTGATTAACAGATTCGGTCAGAGTATGACGTACACAAGCAAGGCCGCTGCGGCGTATAGTGTGAGTACAAGCTCCGTTACCTTAACCAATACGGACTACACAGTTAAGGGAGTGGTATTTGATTTTGATACAATGAATACCGGAACCCAGATGCTTGATAATTCTTTAATTGAGGCAGGGGATAGGCGCGTCTACATAGCCGCTTCGGGGTTAAACTTCACACCAAAATTAGAGGACACCCTCACAATTAATTCTGAGGTATGGCGTGTTGTGCGTATTATTAATGCTATCGATCCAGGTGGTACTATGCTCCTGTATGACCTACAGATAAGAAGGTAATTTGTGGCGGGACGCTTTGCTATTGATATATCACGCTTTATAGATAAGACACAAACAAACCTAAATGTTGTTATAAGAAAGATTGTTTTTGATGTGTTTGTTAGGGTCGTGCTTAAAACGCCTGTTGATACAGGGAGGCTCGTAGGTAATTGGTTCCCTTCTGTGGGCTCGCCGTCTACTTTATTTAATGAGGGGTCTACTGATCCTGATAAAACAGCGGCTCAAATACGAATTCGCGATATAACACAGAATATAAAACCCGGAGATACCATCTTTCTTATAAATAATACGCCATATGCCAATTTTATTGAGTCCGGCGGGTCGAAGATTAAAGCTCCGCAAGGGATGGTTAATATTACGTTGCAAGAATACAGAGGAATAGTAGAACGTGCGGCAAGTGAGGTTAGACGATGACTATACGAAAAATACGGATTGCTTTGGAAACAAAACTTGCGGCACTGTCTGGGGTGTGGCCAACAGCCTACGAGAATAGCAGATTCGTCCCTACAACGGGAACAAATTGGCAACGGGCAACTCTTCTTCCCTCACCTATACAGGACTTCGCTGGGACAACAACAACTCGCAAATACACAGGGCTTTTCCTGATTAATGTATTCACTGAAGCGAACAAGGGCGTAAAAGCGGCGGAAGATTATGCTCTTTCCTTATTAGAGCACTTTCCTAAAGGCTTGATACTTACGCAGGATTCGGTTACAGTTAGAATAGAAGGCCCTTATGTAGGCGTTGCTAACTCAGACGAGAAATGGTACAACATCCCTGTATGGGTTCCGTGGTTCACGTATTTTTAATGGAGTAAATAGATGGTCACTTTCGCAGTTAGCAGCCTTGCAGACTTGGGCTATGTACAAGAGGAAACGTTCGGCGAGGTACCACCTTCTCCGGCATTAACAAAGATTCGCCGTGTAAGTTCGTCCCTGAATTTGTCAAAGGACACTTATGAATCACAGGAAATTCGCTCCGATAGAATGGTGGCGGATCACAGGCATGGTGTTCGTCGTGTTAGCGGGGATATTGCCTCAGAACTCTCTGTTGATAGTTTTGATGAGTTCCTGCAAGCAATCATGGGTGGGACATGGACTGCGGGGGTATCTAAGTCTAATACACAATTTACTAGCGTTACGTCGGATTCATCAACAAGGACTTTCACTTTTGCGGCTGGGAACCCAGTAACGGAAGGCTTCCGCGTGGGTGATATTATTCGTTTCACGAACCTTGCGGCTACAGCGAACAACAACACAGATTTCACGATTGTTTCATTCTCTGGAACACAGAACCGCATTATTACAGTGGCTGAATCTGTTACAACTGATGCAGTGGCGGACACATCGTTCACAGTTGCGGTTGTAGGGTATAAGCTTAATATTGGGAATACATACCGCTCATTCACGATTGAAATGGGGCATACAGATATTTCGCAATATCGCGTATATAAAGGATGCCGTGTGAACTCCGTTGCGTTTGAATTGCCCCCGACGGACATGGTACGAGCTACCTGGGGAATTGTGGGGCAAGATATGTCAACTATCAGTGCGGTTTCCATTGACGCAGCATATTCTGACGCGCCAACAAACTCACCACTCGCCGCTGTTGATGCAACCCTCTATGAAGGTAGTACCTTCACTGAACTTGGAAGCGTTACGGGGCTTACCTTCGATATTAATAATAATCTTGATGGCAAACCCGTGGTAGGAAGTAATACCTTACCTAACCTTCTTTATGGTAATAAACAGGAAGTGACAGGTGAGCTTACTGTATTGTTCCAGAATGCTACAATGTTGAACAAGTTCATCAATGAGACAGAAAGCAACATCTTCATCAAATTAAGTGATCCGAATGGTACGGATTTCTTAAAGATTTTCTTCCCACGTGTTAAATATAACGGTGGGGAGATTGGGGACGCTGACCCGCAAGGATTGCCTATCACTATGCCTTTCGTTGCATTGGCACCGTCTGCAACGGATGATGACGATTCCGCTGTTGTCTTCCAACGTTCTAACGCTTAGGTATAAAATATGGATATTTCGCAAATTGATTTTGGTAATTCGAATACTGGTATTGATATGGTTCTAACCCACCCTGTAAGTGGGTTAGAAATTGTAGACAAGGAAACTAACGAGCCTGTAAGCCTTAAAGTAGTAGGTGCGGAGTCCGATGTGTACAAAGAGGCACAACGCCGGATCACCAACCAGAAACTATCGAAGGCGAAGGGAAAGAAAGATATTTCCTTCACCGCCGAAGAGTTAGAGTCTTTCCGAATTCAATTAATTGCTGCATGTATTCGTGGATGGTCACATATTGGTCTTGGTGAGGCTAAGGAGCTTCCATATTCTGAACAGAACGCAAAGCGTTTACTTGTTACAGCTCCTTGGATTCTTGAGCAAGTCGAGACTTTTGTGGGTGATCGCGCAAATTTTACGCAGAAGAAGTAGAGCAATTACTCTCCTTCGCCACTTCGGAATTTGCCCTTTCTAAAGTAGACGGCCACGGCTACAGTGTAAGGGAGCATCTACAGGCCATAGAGGCGCGGACAGGAAAAACGCCTGATGGGTTACAGAATAGCGACCCAGGCGCGTTTGAGTATTTATGGGGGTACTTCTGCGAATTATCTCTTGGCAGATCATCTTCAGGTTATAGTCCTAACCCTTTATCATTTACAGAAATTCTTGCGTGGTGTACACTACGTAAAATAAACCTGTCTACTTTCGAATTGGATATGATAAAGAGATTAGACACGCAATGGCTAGATTTTAGCCAGAAAGAGGCTCGAAAGGAGAGTAAGAGACATGGTGGCTGATATTGCGCAGTTAGGTATTGAAGTAAATACAACAGGCGTCACTAAAGCCACGGCATCGCTATCTGCACTTGGTAAGCAAGCGGAGCAGGTTGAATCAAAGACGCATAAGCTGTCGAGTTCACAACAAAAGCTTGATAATACCCTAGGTAATCTAGGGCGTACTTTTAATACACTACAAACGGCAGTGCAGGGGTATATTGCCCTTCTTGGTATAAATAAGCTTGTAGAATACGCTGACACATGGAAACTTATAAATGCGCGGATTAATCTTGTTACCGATAGCACAGAAGAATTTGCCGCTGTGCAAGCAGAGCTATTCAGAATTTCACAAGAAACGCGAACAGAACTTAATGCTACGGCTGCTTTATATACACGACTCGGAAGGCTCACGGATGAGTTGGGACGTTCACAGGCGGACATGCTGCGAGTAACAGAACTTGCGCAGAAGGCAATTAGAGTATCTGGCGCGACCTCGGCGGAGGCTTCTGCCGGGGTGGTTCAGTTGGGACAGGCATTAGCCTCTGGTAGATTACAGGGGGATGAATTACGCTCGATCCTTGAAAATATGCCCCGCTTAGCAGAGGCTATCGCCGCTGGGATGGGTGTTACAATCGGGAAGTTGCGAGAATTGGGGAAGGAGGGGTCTTTAACAGCGGGTGTTGTAATTGATGCCTTATTGTCGCAAGGAAAAGTATTAGATGATGAATTTAGCCAACTGCCTTTAACTGTAGATCAGTCCTTAACACAGATGAAAAACGCATTTATGCGGTGGTTAGGTACGGTGGACGAGTCAACAGGATTAACGCAAGGTTTATCCTCTGCCATTTCTTTTTTGGCAATGAATTTTGATACGCTAATGAATGTGATTGCTATAGTGGCAACACTGATATTGACTTCATTGGTTCCTGCCATTGCTTCTTCTCTTGTTGGTGCCATTGCAACGGCTTATACAGCGGTACAGGGGTTCTTTGCTTTATTATTAGCTAATCCGTTTGTTCTCTTAGCTACCTTGATAGCGGGCGCAGTTGCTTGGCTTGTTACTTTCGGGGATCAGATGACTGTATTACAAGGCGATACAGCAACTTATTTTGATTATGTCATTGCGGGATGGCAGGGACTCACTGAGGTCGTGTCTAATGTTGTGACAGGTATACAGGCAGGATGGGAGGCTCTACTCGGTGTTCTTGGTGCTATTGCTAACGAGATTGTTCGCTTTTTTACGGAAGCGTGGTCAAAAGTAGTTGAGACATTCAATAAAACATTAGACTATCTAAAACAGAAATTTGCGGCCTTCATGGATTTTATAGGTGTCGAAATGGCAACAGTGGACGCCGCGCTTGCGCCTCTGAAAACGGTTGGCGGGGAAATAGGTAAAGGATTCGACGCTGCGCAAAAGTCCTTAGAGGATGTAGGACGTGGAGCTTCCGTAGTAGGTGGTGCTATTGCTGATACAGCAACAAACATAGGGAGTAAATGGCGCGATGCGGCAAATGAGATTGCCAAAACGAGACACGCGGCATCGGGTAAGACAACAGGGATTGACTTAAGCATTCTTGGGGAAACCCCGCTTGGGGCAACAGGCGTTTCCACAGGTACAACGGAGCTTGATAAGGTCAAGACAAAGAGCAATGAGACAAGAAAGTTAGTGGAACAACAGTGGAAACAAACAGGTGATACTCTCTCGGATAGTTTGGGTCGAGCTATCGGCGATGCTTTCGAGACAGGACGCTTTAGCTTTGATTCATTCTTCGAGAATGTACGGAATGAACTTGCACGGAACGCAGCATCGAATATAGGTAAATCATTCGGGCAGTTAGGCAATACATTATTTGGTGGAATGGGTGCGAGTACTGGAATGGCTGGCGCGGGTGCTGGCATGTTTGGCTCAGCCATAGGCGCGGCATTCTCTGGGATGTTTGGCCAAGGTGCTTTTGCCGACGGTGGGAACTTCGTGGGTGGTAAGGCAATGCTTGTAGGCGAAAGAGGCCCCGAGGTTATCGTGCCAAGGACTGGCGGAACGGTTATTCCAAACGGCGGTGGTTCTGCCGCGCCTGTAATCAATATGAACATATCTACCCCCGATGTAGCTGGGTTTAGGCAGTACGCATCAAAAGGTCAGATAGCCGCTGATATGGCTTCATCATTAAGACGTTTAGGAGCGCGTAACTCATGAGTTTTGTAGAGGTGCAATTTCCAACAGACATTTCATACGGAGCAACTGGTGGCCCTGAATGGTCAACTGATGTTGTTGAACTCGTTAATGGGTATGAGCGCAGAAATGCAAATTGGTCTTTACCTCGGTATAGATATAGCGTAGCTCATGCCGTTAAGACACAGCAACAAATGGATGCTTTACTTGCTTTTTTCAATGCGAGAAAAGGGAAGGCTATAGGCTTCCGGTTTAAAGATTGGTCTGACTTTGAAGGAGCAAATGAATTTCTTGGCTATGGTGATAGTCTTGACGCAACTTTCCAATTAAGGAAGGCGTACACGAGTGGAGGACAAACCGTATATCGAACTATCCGTAAACCAGTGAGTGGTACGGTTGCTGTTTATGTAAATAGTGTATTACAGACATTAAATACAGATTATACACTAAACACAACAACAGGCGTAATCACGTTTCTAGGTAGTGCTATTCCTTACTCGGGTGACTCTGTGAACGCCGATTTTGAGTTTGATGTTCCTGTTCGTTTCGATGTAGATCGTATGCCTGTTAGTATTGATGGTTTCGAAGTTTATAGTTGGGACTCCGCGCAGATTGTGGAGGTCTTGAATGACTAAGACAATAGGAGCCAGTTTACTCGCGCACTTCGGAGCAACAACATCATCATTAGCTTATTGCTGGAAGATCACACTGACAAATGGTGACGCGTTGTATTTTACGTCACATGATCAGGACATAGTATACGCCGGGCATACATACGTTGCGTCTTCTGGATTCGTGCCTACAGATATTGCGCAGAAGGATGACTTCTCTGTGTCGAACATGGATGTTATAGGCTTTTTCAGTGCGGGGTCTATAACCGAGCCGGACATTGCGGCAGGTCTGTTCGATTATGCTGAGATAGAAATATTCATAGTTAATTACGACAACATTGCGCAAGGTCGAGTCTTACTCAAGAAAGGTTGGGTAGGTGAGTTATCTTACCATAAGAATTCTTTCACCGCGGAGGTTCGGGGTGTTTCCCAGAAGTTGTCACAGCGGTTGACGCAGATGTACAGCCCTACATGCAGGGCAGACTTTGGTGACACGCGGTGTAAGAAGAACGCCGCATCCTTCACGTCAACAGCATCCGTTACATCATTCACCGATGCAAGACAATTTAAGGCTTCCTCACTAACGCAAGCAAATTCGTATTTTACAAATGGCGTTGTAACATGGACAACAGGGCCTAATACGGGTTTAACTATGGAAGTTAGGGACTTTCGGGCAACCGAGGTATGGTTAACCCAATCTATGCCGTATGCTATCGCAGTAGGGCATCAGTTCAGTATTGTGGCGGGATGCGACAAAGTGTTCAGTACGTGTAAAGACAAATTCAACAATATAGTAAATTTCCGTGGTGAACCACATGTTCCTGGCATGGATAAGATATTAGAGACAAGCGGAACCTTCACAAATGCGACAAGTTAGGCGGCAGGACATAGAGAGTACAGCTGAGGCATGGGTAGGAACACCTTTCTTGCATCAAGGGAGGTCACGTTACTTGACAGATACACGGTGCGGCGGTTGTGATTGTATAGGTTTAATTATAGGGGTATCTAAGGATTTGAGCCTTATATCCGCGTTAGGGAAACCTATAGCGTTTTATGATGACGCAACATACTCCCCGATGCCCTCAGGTAACAGATTGCATAATTTACTTTCTTCTCATATGATAGAGAAGTCCCCACAAGAGGCGGACATAGGCGACGTTTTATTATTCAAATTTGTGAAGTATCCGCAGCATGTGGCTTTCTTTACAAGTCAAGATTCTATAATACACAGCCATGCTCCTTATGGTGTGCGGCGTGAAATACTGAATGATAAGTGGAAGAAAAGACTTGTTGGTTGTTTTAGGTTTACAGAGGTGATTTAGTCATGGCAACGGCAGTATTTTCCACTATTGGCGGACAGATCGGAAGCAGTATAGGGTCCACATACGGCGGCGTTATTGGTGCTCAGATTGGTTCGACCTTGGGGCAAGCCGCAGGTTATTACGTTGGGGGTCAGGTTGATAATGCGCTATTTGGAAAGACACATACACTTCCTGACGTTATTGGGCCGCGTCTCTCGGAATTAAAGACACAAGTTTCTACATATGGAAAAGTAATTCCTATTTTGTACGGCAGGAACAGACTGGCGGGTAACGTTATCTGGTGCCCTGGCCTTATTGAGGAGGAGGTATCATCTACGGTTAGGCAAGGTGGTGGTAAAGGTGGTGGTGGAAGCAGCGTTCAACAAACGTCCACAACATATAACTACTATGCTACATTAGCCATTGCTATATGTGAAGGTAGGATCACAAGCATAGACAAAGTATGGGCGGATGCGGAGTTACTAACCGACGAGTTTCTACAAGAAGCGACTGGCTATTATGAGGTGCACTTGGGTGGGGAGGCGCAGGTAGCTTCTCCTATCATGGAGGAAATAGAAGGTGTTGGTAACGTTCCTGCTTATAGAGGTCTTTCCTACGTTGTTATTAAGCGATTCCCTCTCGCTAAATACGGCAACAGAATTCCAAATTTTACGTTCGAGGTTCACAGAAAGGAACAGATAGAACCAACTGTGGAGTCTAAGATCAAAGATATAATCATGATTCCAGGATCGGGGGAAACCGTTTACAGCCCCACCATACAGAAAAAAATATCATGGAATGACCTAGGCCCCTCTGCGGGCGCATCTGGCGGAGGTATATTCGGCGGAATAACAGGGCGTATCATTGTGGAGTTACCCGATACCGTAACCACCAACATGCACAATTACAAAAACCAAGCCAACGTCTTGCAATCTCTTGATGATTTAGCGCGGGACTGTCCCAATATTGAACGTGTGGGAATCGTTGTAATGTGGTTTGCTACAAGTAAGAACCCCGCCACCGCGCAATGCATTCCAAAGGTGGAATATAATGCTGTGGACGATATAAATTTACCCGCGATAGAGCGTACCTATAGCGAAACCACCCCCGACGCTTGGGCGGTTGCTGGTTATACAAGGGAAACAGCACAACGTGTCTTAATCTTTGACGACGGCTCGCTGACTTATGGGGGGACGCCTTCGGATAAGGAAGTGGTTGATCTATGCGTTGAGCTTAAAAGCAGGGGTTACGAGGTGATGCTGTACCCTTTCCTTGCTGTGGACACAATAGCAGATTCCTTTGAGGATGACAAACCGTGGAGGGGAAGGATCACTCCCACGTCTGTTGCTGATGTAACTGCGTTCTTTAATGGAACAAATAAGTATAAAGCGTTCATTGAGCATTACGCCACATTAACAGTTAATGGTGTCGCGTTGAAGGATAACATTGACACTTTTGTTATAGGTTCTGAATTAAAAGGGCTAACGACATATTCAAATACTGCGGGGAATTATCCGGCGGTGACTCGACTAAAGGAGCTTGCCGCGACAGTAAAGGCGGCTGTAGGCGCGGGAGTAAGTGTGGTATACGCAGCGGATTGGTCAGAATATCATTCCGTTGATGGTTGGTTCCACCTCGATCCGTTATGGTCGGATAGTAATATTGATAAGGTTGCTATTGATGCTTACTTTCCTCTTACGGACGATCTACCCCAAGCGTCTATTGATTACCAAGCAATATACGATGGTTGGACATCAGGTGAGGGTTATGATTACTATTATACTGACCCCGTGGCACGTACAGGACTGACTAATTACTCAGGGCTTACTTATGCGTGGAAAGCGATGTACAATTGGTGGAACACTACGCATACGAACCCAGACGCCTCTGTGACAGCGTGGACTTCACAAATGAAGCCATTAATCTTAACCGAGTTTGGCTTCCCTAGCGTGGATGGGTGCAGTAATCAACCCAACGTTTTCTATGATCCCTCTTCCGTGGAGAGCTACTTCCCAAGGGCAAGTAGGGGGAGGGTTGATTTCTTCGCTCAACGCCTAGCGATAGAAGCGAGTATTGACTTCTTCCAAGATCAGAATGCTTTGAATGCCGATTTTCTACCTGAAACATACCTTTGGACATGGGACGCTAGACCATACCCTTATTTCCCCGATAGGCGAGACGTTTGGGCGGATTATCAACTATGGCGCACGGGGCATTGGGTAACAGGGAAGTTTGGTGGTTCTAACCTTGGCGCGATTGTTGCGGACTTCCTTGATCGGCTGGGTTTCTCTGCTTCTGATTATGATGTGACAGAATTAACAGACTTTGTTGAAGGCTTCGTGATTTCTTCAGATACGTCTATACGTCAGGCTCTCGAGCAATTACAGCAAATTTATTTCTTCGATATGGTAGAATCTGACGGGGTGTTAAAGTTCCGTAAGCGGTCAAGAGCGTCTGTATATACAATACCGGAGGATGAATTGGTTAAGACGGGTACTGGGGACGGTCAAACGGCGGTCAGCTTCACACGGATCCAGGAGCTTGAATTACCGCGCAAGGTCAATATCAGTTATTACAAGCGGGATATTAATTATGGTATCAATGCTCAAATTGCGCAAAGGCAAACAGGGAATGCGGTCAATGTCGAGACCATAAATACGCCTGTTGTGTTGTCCGATGAATCAGCACGTAAGATTGCAGAGACGCATTTGTACTCACGATGGGAGAATCGGACAGTATACAATTTTACCTTACCCCCTGATTACATAGATATTGAGCCCACTGACGTGGTTACACTCACCATTAATAATGTGAGCCACACGGTGAGAGTGCTGGCGCAGAAAATAAAATCATATGGTATTCAGGAGTGCACAGCCATTTCTGACAGCCCGAGCGCATATGACTTCTATATTGAGCCCGGTGTTGGCGAGTTAATAACGCAGGATGTTAAAGTTATTCCTGATATTGTCAGTTATTTCTATGACTTACCAACACTAACTACAGACACATGGAATGAAACCTACTTAAGAGTGGGGGTTATTGGTGTAACAGGCGACTGGCGTGGTGATGTGATTTACCGTTCAGACGACGGAGGAGAAGCAGGGGGCAATAATTGGTTTGTTATTGGTGGTACGGGTGAGCAAGCAATACCAGGCCGCGCTCTGACACTTCTTGCAGACGCCGGTGTTGAAACTTGGGATGAGATAAACACTGTAGATATTGCTATATCAAGGGGTACATTATCCTCTACAACAGAGCTTGCTGTGTTGAACGGGGCAAATGCAATCTTGATAGGTGACGAATTGATCCAATTTAGAACGGCCACTATGCTGAATAGTAACCCTCGGCAATGGCGACTGAGTGGCTTATTAAGGGGAAGACAAGGTACGGAGTGGGCTACGTCCACACATGCCGTAGGTGACGGGGTACTTTTCATAAATACATCCCTTGCACGTATCACCCTACCCTTAGGATTGCTTAATCAATCACGCTATTACAAAGTGGTTACGGTAGGCTCTTCCCTAGCATTGACCGATGAAACCACATTCACGCACACAGGGCGGAGTCTGAAGCCTTGGGCTGTTACGGATTTGACGCATTCATCCACTGCGGAAGATGGCGGCATGATCTTCACATGGAAGCGCAGGACTCGTTTGGGCGGCGAGCTAACCGACAACTCAGACGTCCCTGTAAGTGAGGAAACGGAGAGTTATGAAATAGATGTGTTAGACGGTGTGACCGTTGTTAGAACATTGACGAGCAATGAACAAACAGTGACCTACACACAAGAGCAACAAATAGAAGACTTTACTACCGTCCCTACTTCGTTTAGTATCAAGGTGTATCAAATGTCCGCTCTCGTTGGTCGTGGTTATGTGACTACGTTATCTGTGACAGGAAGCGGAAGCACTGAGTTTAGCAGTGGGTTTGACCCCGCGTTTAGTTAAAGGTTATACATGACGGACACCGTTAAAACATTCGCTCAATTAAAAACACTCTTTGCAGATAATAGTGTTGGTGCTATCTCGGCGCAGGATTTGCGGGACTTCGTAGAGACACTAAAGACATTGCATGGGGCTATTCATTTAAGTTCTGAATCTGCAACAGCTATAGGTGCATCGGGTACTTACGTTAAAGCAGCGGGAACCACGGTAAGAGACAGTGACTCGGCCAGTGAAATAACGATGCCAGCTAATAACAGATTGCAATATTCAGATACGATAGCCCGAAAATTTATTGTCATTTGTAATAGTACGTGGGACGTAGCGAGTGGAACTGACATTATTGTCGGTATCAAGTTAGCTATTAATGGCGTAGTAGTTGACACCTCTGAAGTAAAAACCACGGTTACTAAAGCCACAGGTATTACATATATAGCGACTACACACTTTCTTACGCTCAATAGCGGTGATTACGTGGAGTTATGGGTGGCTAACCATACCAACACAACAAACTTAACCCTGAAAGTACTTGATCTAAACTTACTTTCATATTTTGGGGCATAATATGACTGATTCACCTCATTTAGGCCTGACCCTTCTTGCCGCGTCACAGGCACAAAAAGAAGTAACACTTAATGAAGCCTTAGTGGCTCTTGACGCTATTATAGGTAGTGGTGCCATTGACCGTGATTTAAACACACCACCAGGCAGTCCTTCTAATGGTGATTTATATATCATAGGCGCAGTACCAACGGGCACTTGGGCAACAAATGGCAGTGCTTACGACCTCGCGTATTATTACAACGGTTGGAAATATATTACACCTTCGGAAGGTTTAACTGTATGGGTGAAGGACGAGGATAAATTTTATACATGGAATGGCTCCGCTTGGGCTGCGGAGGGTTCTGGCTCTGATACTTTTGATCTCGAGCGGAATTCGAACGATGCTGTAGGCCCGATATTAACATTAAAGAAATCCCGTGGGACACGAGCCGAGCCTATTAGTGTGGCCGACGAAGATGTTGTTGGCGAAATTGATGTAGAGGCGAATGATGCAGGTTATTATTCTGTCGTGGCTAGGTACAGGTGGTTTGCTGATGGGAGTTTCCTGTCCGGAGCAGTGCCAACACGCCTAGAATACTACCAGCACACTTCAGAACATATCGTAAAGATTTATGAAATAGCAAATACTGGTTACACCAGTTATCAGTTCGGTGTAGGTATCGGTGGGGCGACCGCTGATTCCACCAATAAATTGAGCGTGAACTCTCCTGCTGTACTCTTTAACCGTGGTACGGACAGCATCAACGTCAAACTCAATAAGGAAGCCGCAGCGAATACAGCGAGCTTCATGTTCCAAACCAACTTTGTTACTAAATTTGAATTTGGCTTGCTGAGTGATGATAACCTCACCTTTAAGGCAGGTTCAACTGAGGCTCTTACGATTAACCAAACAAATGCAACAGTAACGGTTAAGAAAGCTTTCTCTTTAGGAGGAGCACAGTCAGTAACTATTGCTTCGGGTGTGATAACCGTTGCCGGGTCAAATTATAAAGTTGATACCCAGGCCGCCGCTGCAAGCGACGATTTAGACACTATCAACGGGGGTACGGAGGAAGGGCAATTATTGATCCTACAAGCGGCAAATGACGCAAGAACAGTCGTGGTTAAACATGGCACTGGAAATATTAAACTCAATGGATCAGCGGACTTTAGCCTTGATGCTTACGGCGATACAATCACCTTATACTGGGATGGGTTTAACTGGCTGCAAATAGCCGCATCAAATAACGGGTAGGCACAATGGAACAGACATTATTGAATGGCCTTATCTCAGATCAAGACATTGTTCGCTTACTTCTGCTATTAGGTATAGTAGCAGTGGCGCGTTTGTATATGATGGAGAGAGGCGAACGGCGCGACGCTTGGAATGCCTACAATACGTTGGCTGCTAGTACGAATGAGGTGTTGAATAAACTGGGTTTAACTCTGGAGGGGCTAAAGGAGAGAATCCGTCATGATTAGTTATACGAAGAATGATGAGTTAAACATTTGTTTACAACAAAATCTCAGTCGCGTTAACCGGATGCTGTGTGAAATTATTTCGCAAGTGTCCTCACGAGAGAAGAGTGAAGCAAGTCTAGTTAAAGACACTAAGAAGAGTCCTACCCAGAAAAGAGCACCACGTAAGAAGAAGGTTCAGTGATTATATGGCAACACCTGACACAAACGACATTGTTATTTATAGGGGGGACACAACCTCCCTGGTCTTCACGTATGAGGATGTAAATGGTGATCCTATAGACGTAACTGGATATAGTGCAAAGTTTCAGGCAAGAAAAGATACTGACGCAAGCACGGCAGATATTGACCTCAGCTCTGCGGGCGGGACAATTACTGTTGGTACCACGAATGGTCTTTTCACGGTGAGTATATCTGCCACGATTACAGCCGCTCTTGATTCGGATGACTACGATTACGACCTACAGGTTACTGATGGTTCGTCAAATATACGAACGATCAGTAGAGGAACCATAACCTTACTTAAGGATGTAACAAGAACATGACGGATTACACTTGCGTCAAAAACCTTGATACGTTCACGGCGGTTAAGAACCTCGATACGTTCACGGCGGTTAAGAATCTCGATACCTTTACTTGCGCAGCGGATTTCGTTAGGTCTGTATCTGATTATCCCGACGGCGCGTTATGGTTTAATTATGAACAAGCTGGCGGTCACATTGTAACAATAGGAGCTTAAAACATGGCCAATAATATAACAGTCAAAGACGCATCCGGCGCAAGTGTCGTACTTAAAACAACAGATAATGCTGGTGTAGAGACGCCTCATCATAACGTGGATGCTTTGCCTGGGACAGTCGAATCTGACATAGCCGCGATAAAAACTGCGGTAGAGCTTCTCGATAACGCTATCTCAGGATCGGAAATGCAGGTGGATGTTGTAACCCAACCCGCCTTAGCGCGTACAACTGACGCTGTTGCCGTAGCGACCCAAACAGATGCTATCATGAATGGCGCAACAGCATTAACGCCGAAATTCGCGGTTATTTCAGCATCGTCGAGCGGGGATAATACCATAGTTGCGGCTGTTACAAGTAAGAAAATACGTGTACTCGGATATGTTATAGTTGCCGCTGGCACCGTGGGAGTCACTTGGAAAAGTGGTACGGGCGGCACTGCCTTAAGTGGATTAATGTCTCTGACGGCGAATACAGGTATAGCAGCGGCATATTGTCCAGTGGGATTGCTTGAAACTGGCTCTGGTGTGCTTTTGAATCTGACCTTGGATGCCGCAGTTGCCGTGACGGGGCACCTTGTTTATATTGAGGTATAGTTAATGGGTGTTCTTGGTCTACTTGGTGTTGGAGGGTCTAGCTTCTTCGTGCAATCTGTACAAGAAGTGGAGATCACATTTAGCGCGGGATCGACTACAGGAACAGGAACCATCACTTCTGTTGATACAACGCGCAGCATAGTCCTGCTCAATGGGTGGCGGTCGGCAACCAATACTGATCTGACACAGCTTCTTTGTCATCTACAGCTTACCAACGCAACGACGGTCACTGCCACACGAAATACAGGAACGAGTGCCTCGATTGTCCGCGCTACGGTGATCCAGTTTAAGGCTTCGGCGGTTAGTAGTGTTCAACAAGGAACCATTAGTCTAGGCACTACAACGAGTGCTACGGCAACGATTACGTCTGTTGATACTGCGCGATCGGTGGCCATCTTCCTAGGGACGCTTGAGAACCACACAGCGGCTTCAGATAGGGCGTTCTGCGCTATAACATTAACAAACGCAACGACAGTAACCGCCAACCGTCAGGATGCTTTCACCAACACAGCAACAGTGGGGTATGTCGTTATCGAATTCGCTTCTGGTATTGTGAGCTCTATTGAACAAGTGAGCATCACTATTGCGGCGGGGGCAACGAGCAATACAGCAACGATCACTTCAGTTGATACTACCCGAAGTGTTCTGTTCTTTGGCGGGAATACACTCCCCGACGCCCAGAACGCGGCAATAAGCTGCCTGAGTGTGGTATTAACAAATAGTACCACAGTCACTGCTACTAGGAACACATCGCACGCCACAACAACGGGAACGCTCAAATGCACAGTAGTTCAATTCGCAGCGGGTCGTATCGCCAGCATACAGCGAGGAACCAGTACAATTTCAGCATCCACAGGAAGTACTGATACAACAATAAATAAGGTGACTACATCCAGAGCATGGGCTAATTATCTGGGTTTTACTACTACGTCCACGTCGATTTTTGATGAGAATGACGTGTTTCCCACCTTATCGCTGTTGTCGTCCACGAGTCTCCGTATACAAAGAGGTAACACATCAGGGAGTCCGACTATTACTGTGTCTTATGAAATTGTGGAGTTTAGATAAATATGTTCGGTTTTAATTGGGTGAATGTAGCTATCGGTGCTATCGGTGCTTTCTTCGTGTCTTTTCTTATTGGAGCTTTGATTCTTCATTTTAAGGAAGCATCATGGGAGCACAAGTATTCCGCATTGCGGAATGATATGATAGAGGAATGCAATAAGAATAAACGGATTACAGAGGATAATACCCATGAATACCAAAACGATCTTAATACTCTTGACAATCAATTTGATGATCTTAAGCGGATGTACGAGGGAGAGGCCACTTTGCCAGCTACCAGCGAGGCCGCAATCCGCCCTGAAGCACCCGTCCAACAAAAACATGTTATCAGAAATGAGCAAGATACTGTCAGGCTCCTCTCTTACGGAAAAGAATGTGAAGAGTACAGATTACAAGTGATATCTTTGCAGAAGTTCATCAACACAGTATGGGAACAGAACAAGAACTAGTTCTGTTGTATCTGCTTCAACATAATACACATCTTAAATAACGTCCTGACATGCGCAGGAATTCTTTGCCTTTCGTGCAGATAATTGCAGATGGTTTGTTCCGTCTTTCCGAGAAACTTTGCTGTTGTGATATTATCCCAATTCAGGATTTGCATGTATTCTTTGAATTCGAGTGGTGTCATAATGTACCTATTTATATAAACAGCTTATAACCTAGCACAATTTGCACATATATAGAAGAAATATTTTTTCGTTGTAGACGATTGTAAAAAGTAGTGATGTGTGTGATGGTAGTGATATTGTGTATAATATACAATGGCTTGCACCTACCACTACTTTTTCTTCAAGTGATGGGGTGGTAGGTTTGTGTTAAGAAGATAATGTATTTTTCCTATTGACATAGACACAGCTGCTTAGTATAAATAGCTTATACTAAACGAAACTAGATTTAGGAAAGATATGGATTTCTCATTTTTTACAAAACCTTACCCTCACCAAGAGCAGGTGTTCCACCAAACGAAGGAGCAACCTGTTTTTGCCTTCACGTGGGAGATGGGGTTGGGGAAAACTAAAATTGCGCTAGATACTTTAGCTTATCTTTACGGTACAGGGCGTATTGAGAAAGCGTTAGTAATCACTCTTAACGGGGTTCATAGGAACTGGGTGAATAAAGAGATTCCGACACATTTGAATCCCGAATTAAAATACAAAGCAAAATATTGGCGATCATCCGCTGGGATGAAGGATTTTGTTGATCATGCCAAGCATGAAGGTCTCTTCATTGCAACGATTAATGTGGAGGCACTTAGTACAAAGAAGGGAGAAGAGTTCCTCTCGGCGTTTGTTGATGATAAGTGTGCTGTTATTGTCGATGAAAGTCATGCTTTCAAGAATCCTAAGGCGCAAAGGACAAAGACGCTTCTGAAATTAGCGTCACGGGTACGAATCAAGAGAATTATGACAGGGACTCCTGTTACAAAGAGTCCCCTCGATATTTATTGTCAATATTATTTCTTAGATAAGAATATCTTGAAAGAACCTTCTTATTACGGTTTCCGAAATAAATATGCGCTCCTGCGTGCTCTTCCTTCGAATCCTAGAGTAAAGATTGAGTGTGGATATAGGAACCTCGAGGAATTAAAACGCCTGACGGCACCCTATACTTCGCGCCTCACAAAGGAGCAATGCCTTGACTTACCTAAGAAGATATATCGTAGGCAGAGCTTCCTCATGACGGAGGAGCAGGAGAAAATATACAAAGCAGTTGCTAAACGTATCGTGCTTGAATTATCATCGAAGGACGGTGTAGCCAGTACGATCAGTCCGCAATTAGCTATTGTACGAATGCTCCGTTTACACCAGATTTCTTGTGGCTTTGTTGTGAGCGAGGGAGCCGACGGAAAGCGCGAGGAACAATATCTTTTCACTCCAGAGAAGAATCCTAGAATCATGGCTCTGCTTGATATCTTGGAACAAGTAGAGGGGAGGGTTATTATATGGACAACTTACACAAATTCGCTCCGTGAGATTGTGTCGCTTCTTGCTTCCATGTATGGAGAAAAGAGTGTGGCGGGTTACTCAGGCGAGACGCCACAAGAGAAACGAATGGATATTGTCACAAGATTTCAGGATGCCAATTCCGGTTTACGATTCTTCGTTGGGCAACCTAAAGCGGGTGGGACTGGTATCACATTAACGGCGGCGTCGCATGTGGTATACTATTCGAATGATTATGATCTTGTGACAAGGTTACAATCCGAGGATAGGGCGCACCGGATAGGGCAAGAAAAACCTGTGGTGTACCACGATATTGAATGCCTAGACACGATTGACTCTGTGATTGTGGATGCGCTTGTCAGTAAGCGAGAAATTGCCTCAGTGATCACTGGGGATAAATTAGTAGAATGGATAACTAAGGAGTAATATATGTTTGACTTTGATAAAGACGTAGCTACGGCTGCGAATAATTCGGCACCTATGGCTATAATTGGAACGTTGGTAAAGTTACAGGTTGAACTTGAACAAGAGGTGGAGGAGGCGGAAGCGCACCTGAAACAATTAAAGGAGCGTTTACGCAATGTGCAAGAACGTGAGCTGCCTGATGCTATGATGTCTTGTAATTGTACGTCATTTGCAACGAATACTGGACAGACGGTGACTATAAAGGACGATCTTAGCATTAGTGTCCCGAAGGACGCTGAGAAGAGATCACGCATGATGGGTTGGTTGCGTGAGCACGGTTACGAGAATGTAATCAAGGCTGATGTGAGAATCCCTTTTGTGAAAGGTGAGCAAGAAAAATTAGAATCTTTGGTGGATTTGTTGAGTGAGAATGGCTTTCAATATGAACAGGAAGATGTTGTTGCTCCGCAGACACTGAAAAAGATACTCCGCGAGGAGTTAGAGAAGGGGTCAGATATTACACTATCTGATTTCGGCGCGTACCAATGGCGTAAAACCATTATTAACCAATAGATAGGAGCAATCTTATGTCAGATAATGAATTGATGACAACTAAAACTAACCTACCCGCAGTGTTGAGCTTTGAATCTGATACTGCGCTCGATGATACACGTTTCGACCAAGATGATTTGAAGTTACCGTTTCTTTATATCATCCAGTCGAGTTCACCCCAGTTGAAGGACACCGATCCTAAATACATCCCTGACGCAAAACAGGGGGAAATCTTGAACACGGTCACGAATACCCGTTATAGCCGGAAAGACGGTGTCACCGTAATTCCTGTTAAGTACGAACGTTTGTTCGTGGAATGGCGAGACAAAATCCCTGTAGCTACTTACAGCGATAGTGTTTACCATGACACTATCCGCACGGTTCGTTCGGCGGATGCGCAGGGAAGATTGCACAATATTATTACAGAGGATAGCCAGCAAGGAACCCCTGGTAATGAGATTGTGGAAACAAGACAATTTATCTGTTTGGTTGTGGATAAGGCAACAGGCGATACCACTCCTGCGGTGCTTCCTATGTCATCGACCCAGATTAAATATGCTAAAATCTGGACAACTCGTTTGTCCGCTCTACGCGAGACTTTCCCTTCAGGTGTAAGGAAGCAACCCGCTATTTTCCAAACTGTATGGCGTTTAACTACGGTTAGCGAACAGAATGAAAAGGGGACATGGTTTAGCTGGAATATTAATTATGAAGGCCCTATTTGGTCTGCACTAACACCAGAGGTTCAAGGAATTGTATATCCTGAGGCTGTGCGTTTGTGTGAATCCCTTAAGGGAACAAAAGTTAATACCACAGAAACAACTGATGACATGCCATTCTAATGACAAAATCATTTAGTGATCTTTTCAGGGGATATTCTGCTAAATATGGTGTATACCATATAAGCAACGACCCCGACTCGGTTAAGCAGAAAGGGAGGGCTATCACAGTAGATGGCCCTCTCACCGAGGAAATATGGAAACGTCATTTAGACGGAGTCTCCCCAGGAATTGGTATTGTTCCTTTAGATGAAAGTAACACATGCAGTTTTGCCGCGATAGATATTGACGTCTACAAGGGACTCGATTATCGGAAGATTGAAAATGACTGCAAAAACCTTCCTGTGATTTTATGTAAAAGTAAATCGGGTGGGGTACATATTTACATGTTCTTCGAAAAACCCGTGAAGGCACAATTAGCCCAAGGGCGAATGAGTGAGATAGCGGCGGCTTTGGGTTTTGGTAAGGCGGAGATATTCCCAAAACAAACTAAGCGTATTAAGGACGAAGTAGGAAATTGGATCAACCTGCCGTACTTCGGGGCATCAAGGAAAGCTTTTTACCAAGGAAGTGATCTTGATTTGGAGGAATTCCTTGCTCTTGCTAATCGTAGGTTAGTGACCGAGGAATGGTTGGCTAGTTTCAAGTTAATGCGCGATGGTGCACAGGGCGAAGATTACTTGGACGGCCCTATCTGCTTGCAGAATATTGTGACGCGTGGAATACCGGAGGGCACCAGAAATCATGTCGTTTTCACAGCGGGTATTTACTTCAAGCGGAAATACGGATCATTCAATTTCGAAGAGAAAGTAATAGAATTTAATCAGAAACATTGTGCCGAACCACTACGTAATCAGGAGGTACAAACCATTATATCTTCTGTTAAGAAGAAGGATTATGGATACGAATGCAATAAGGAACCACTTTGCCAGTTCTGTGATAAATACGCCTGTCGGAAGCGTGAATTTGGAATAGGTAAGAATAACGACGGTGGTATGAATGTTATATTGTCTAATCTTGTTAAGATAAAGACTGAACCGCCTATGTGGCGCGTTGATTTGTTTAATGGCGTAGACACGTCAACTGTAACACTGGACACGATTGACGACTTATTGAATTTAAGGAAATTTCGTATTCTGGCATTGGAGCGAACCCATGCGGTTATTCCAATGACAAAACAGAATAAGTGGGATGAAACAATCAGTGACTTGATGGGTACTCTGACTGAAGAGGATGCGCCTAGGGATGCGTCCGAGAGAGGACAACTACTTAATCACCTTATGGACTTCATCACGGAGAACGAGAATATAGACCCCGATGCTAGGGACTGTGTGATCCGTAATCAGGTGTGGTTGCACGATGGAATGTATTATTTCCGATCCGGTGTGTTCCAGAACTTCCTACAACAACAAGGGGTCAAGATAAAGCAGCGCAATGTGTGGTCACATCTAAGAGAAATAGGGATGATTAATACACAGTTAGGAGTAGGGAGTGATAGGACGGTTCGTACGTGGGGTATTTCGAAAACAGAACTATATAGGGTATGGGAAACAGATGAATAGAGAAATTATATTAGGTGGCCCTGGGGCTGGGAAGACTACTGAGCTGGTTAACAGATATAGGGACGCGCTGATTGATGGTGTCCATCCTAATGACATATTGCTTATTACATATACGCGAAAAGCGAGGCACGAGATACGTCGCAGGATCGCTGAGGAGTTCGGGCTAGAATATTCTGACCTCGATATGATACGTACGTTCCATTCCTTTTTGTGGACTTATGTTTTGCGGTGGTCTATGGCACTTTCTCTAAAAAAAGAGCATTTAGAGGATTTTGGGAGACAGAATGGGTACACTTTCCGTTTCTGGGACAAGGATGTGAATGCAATGTCTGTTGATACACTCGGGGGCACACTTTATTACTTACAGTATCTTATGCGCGTATTTAACCTGACTGAGAAAGAAACATGGGACAGGTTTATGTACCCGCGATTATGTCCTGTGCGTCCGGTTGCGATAAAGACATTTAGTGAACAATACACCGCATATAAGGAAACTATGGGTCTTAAGGACTACCAAGATTGTATTGAGAACGTTATTACGTCAGGACGTTCCCTAGGGTCATTTCATACTATAATGATTGATGAGGCGCAGGATTTGACAGGGACGTTATGGCAACTCCTTCCAAAGATAGAAGAATCAGCGCAAAACGTTATATTCGCAGGGGATGATGACCAATCTATCTACACATTCGGCGGGGCAGATGTTAAGAGTTTCTTGACGCTGACTGATGCAGGATATACCAAGACTGTATTGCCTCGATCGCATAGGATGCCTAGGGCGATATACGACTTCAGCCAAGCACTTATTCGTTTATTAGGGGATCGTAGATATACGAAGGAATTTGCGCCGAAAGAGGAAGGCGGAAAGATAGGGATTGTCTCCTCTTTGGATAGTATTGATCTTGAGGATAGCCAGAGAACCTTTCTTCTTCTTGCTCCCACCAATTATTTAGCACAACAGACCTATATCGAGTATCTGCAACAGCGGGGATTGCCCTATATAACGAAGGGCGATTCTTTCAACGAGGCCAAGGATGTACAGGCTATCGCAGCATATGAAGCACTACAGGAGGGTAAGAATATTGATGGTAAATCCGCAGGGGTGCTTTATTCTCTTCTTCCGTCATCATGTATTGCTCATGGCTTTAAGAAAACACAGTTCGATCATAAAGGGCATTATGACAAGGACAGCCTGACACGTGACTTTGGTTACAGGGTTACGAATCAAAGGTGGGAGGACGTACTTATGATAAAGAGTACGCGGATTAATTATTTACTGAAAGTAGGCAAGAGTTATTCATGGTATGTTAAGCCCTGGATAGAAGTTGCTACCATTCATGCGGCAAAGGGAGGGGAGGCCGATGTAGTTACATTGATGTGCGATATATCCTCCTCACAGGGGCGTATACACAAGCAAGATAAAGATGTACTTCGCCGATTATTTTACGTGGCGGCAACGAGGGCAAAGAGTGAATTATGGATGCTCTCCAGAAGAACAAGTCGTTTTTATGATGAATATTTAACTTTAACAAAGGAGTTTCGCAATGCGTACTAAAAGAGCTTTAATAACAGGGATCACCGGACAGGACGGAGCCTATTTGGCTAAGAACCTCGTACAGAAGGGGTATGATGTTTACGGCTGCTTTAGGCGGAATGCCTCGGGGTCTGCATGGCGGCTACATGAATTAGGTATAGCCGATCAAGTAAAGATGTGTGAAATGGAGATGACGGAGCTATCCTGTATCATCAATGTCATTGACGCGGTGAAACCGGACGAAATCTATAACTTGGCTGCGCAAAGCTTCGTAGCAAGTGCGTTCCTGCAACCCTTCTATACCTCGAATGTGGATGGATTCGGAGCCGCACGTATTATGGAGGCAGTAAAACTGATGTATCGTGACAAGATTAAGATATATCAGGCGGGAACTTCCGAAATGTACGGTAAAGTGCAGGCTATCCCACAAACTGAGACAACGCCATTCTATCCACGATCACCTTATGGATGTGCCAAGGTTTACGCCTACTGGATGGGTATTAATTATCGTGAGTCTTATAATATGTTTATCACGAATGGGATTCTGTTTAATCACGAATCGCCTATCCGTGGCGAGGTATTTGTAACAAGAAAGATTACTTCTATTCTGGCGCAAAAGGCCGCTGGGGTCATGAAGGAACCATTAATACTCGGGAATCTTGATGCTAAAAGGGATTGGGGTCATGCTGCGGATTATGTGGAAGGTATGTGGTTAATGATGCAACAAGAAACACCAGGTGACTATATACTAGCTACAGGAGAAACGCACACTGTACGCGAATTCGTGAATCTTGCAGCGGAATTCTTTGGCTATGATTTGGTATGGGAAGGGGAAGGAGTAAACGAGCGTGCTATAGATGCGAGGACAAAAGAGGTTGTTGTATGCGTTAGCCCAGAGTTTTACCGTCCGGCGGAAGTTGATATTCTGCTCGGTGATCCAAGCAAAGCAGAGAGAGAACTGGGGTGGAAACGAACAGTTACCTTTGAAGAACTGGTTAGGGTTATGTGTCGCGCAGATCAAGCACGGGTACGGAGGATCGCATGACAAAACCAATTCGTTATTGGGTAAGAAGAACCCCTGAGGGGCGCATCGGATTTTATGCCGGAGAATTACACCCCACAGCATTGCGTTGGCATACACCGTCACGCAATGTTCTTCTGGTGCCTATACATGATTATTCTGAGTTAACGCATTGCCCTTTACTAAGCATTGACTACTTGCTTATGATATGTAACCGCTACACGCCGCAAGACCCTGGTTATTATAACCTTGAAAGATTTTCACGTTATGCCATAGCCAAGAAGGCGGATGAATATATCAGGAAGTTTATGCTGCGCTTTACAATCAATGCGCGGGCTCCAGTGATCAGTGCGTATAGGCTGAAATACGATCCTGATATATCTATAGACCCACAGGAGACAATACGCCCTGTTAACCGCTTCACTCGGTTATGGTACACCCTAGAGATGCTTAAACGCGGAACCACTTTGGATGAACTAAGATTCCTATCTGGTCAGTCTCGGATTCCGAATTGCCCTCCTATTAAAGGAAAGCGTCTAACAAGGCAGTCAATGGTTGTGTTCCTATACGGGCGTGTTACTAGGGAACTAGGTTACGGTATAGAGACACGTACCCAGGAAGTTAAAGGCGAGACAGTAAGGACGTACCATTTATTATATCCTGAAGGATATGACGCGCCAAAATACATTTTCAAATAAGAGCTTCGAATGGAACAATTAGGGTTTTGGAATACCAGTGTATACGTTGGTAAAACAGCTTCGGAAAAGATGAATAAATACCGACTGGTAAGCGAACCGGACTGGACGCCGCCCAAGGAGTACAAGTCATTCCGTGATTTACCTCGCATTGGATTGGATATTGAGTCATACGATCCGAGCCTGAAAAAGAAGGGTTCAGGAGCTTTGACGGATGAAGCATTTATTGTAGGGGTGTCTATTGCGTACGAAGACGGGTCTATTTATTACCCGTTACGTCATGAGAGAGGAAGGAATGTTGCTAACCCTGCCGGTTTTATTGCTTGGTTGAAAGAAGAAGCAAAGACATATAGTGGTTCTCTTGTAGGCGCGAATTTGTTGTATGACTTGTTTTTCCTTGCATCAGAAGGCGTGCATTTCCCACTGGCTAAGATTGACGACGTACAGTACGCCGCCGCATTGATTGATGAGTGCGCGGATAGCTATTCTTTATCCACGTTAGCGAAAACATATCTGAATGACAGAAAGTACAGCAATGAGTTGGAGGAGATATACGGAAAAGATTACATAAAAAACATGCCTAGGCTACATGCTGGACATGTACAACTCTATGCTAACCAAGATACGCAGTTGCCTCTGCGTATTATAGACAAGCAATACGAGATCATGAAGGATCAGCAATTAATGGATGTCTACAAAGTTGAACAAGGCATTGTCCCATTGATGCTACGAATGAAGGAGCAAGGCGTTAGGATTGATTTGGAGAAGGCGGAGAGAGCCTATACCGTATTGCAAGAGCGGGCTGCATCATGCGCGGCGCAAATAAAAGATGTTGTTGGGTTAGAAGTAAATGTCTGGGCGGCGGATTCTATTGCAAAGGCCTTCGATAAACAGGGTATTCCCTATCCACGCACGAAGACAGGTAAGCCTTCTTTTGTGAAAAGCTGGTTGGAATCCCACCAAGCAAAGGAAGCGCGTCTTATTGTGGAGCAGCGGAAGTATGAGAGAATGGCTAACACCTTCGTTAAGGGGTACATCCTCGAGGGAAATATGGGTGGTCGCATACATTGTACATTCAATCAGTTAAGAAGTGATGAGGATGGTACTGTATCGGGGCGGTTCTCTTCCTCTAATCCGAATTTGCAGAATATTCCAGCGCGTGACCCAGAACTTGGGCCGCTCTTACGATCTATGTTTATCCCAGAAGAAGGGTATCTCTGGGGGGCTATTGATTGGTCACAAATAGAGTTTCGATTTTTGATCCATATGTGTGCGGCTTTGCGAATATCGGGTGTTGAACAGGCTCTTAATATGTACCGTGCCGACCCGACAACAGATTTTCACAATATTGCGGCAAGTATCACAGGAACGCCTAGAAGTGTAGCAAAGAATATTAATTTTGGTGTGGTTTATGGTATGGGTGCGGCAAAGATGGCTGCTAGTTTGGGTACTTCGCAAGGCAAAGCCACGCAGATGCTAGAAGAATTCCACACAAGACTTCCTTTTCTTAAGGCGGTGTCTCAACATTATGTCCGAATGGCAGAAGAGAAGGGGTATATTGCAACGATTTTGGGTCGCCGTCGTCGGTTCAACGAATGGGAAGTGACATACCAGAAGGAAGGCACAAGGACGACAGATACATACTACACTTTAAAGAAGAAGCATATCTCAGCTATTCCTGACTATTTACCCTCGTTAAAGAAGCTGAAGGAGTATATAGAGGAATTCGACGGGGTGCCTACCTTTGATGATGTGGTTAAGGATGTTCCGCTTAAAGTACGGATTCAGCGTTCCCAGACATACGCGGCTCTTAATGCGCAATTGCAAGGCTCCGCCGCTGATTTAATGAAGGTTTGCATGCTTAAGATGTGGGATGACGGTGTCTTTAATACGTTGGTTCCACACCTGACTGTACACGACGAACTAGATATGTCCATACCAAACACAAAGGAAGGTAAGGAAGCCTTCGCGCATGCTCAATGGTTGATGGAAAACACTATGAAGTTAAATGTACCGCTTATTGCTGTTGCTAAACTAGGGAATAATTGGTCTGAATGTAAGTAATAATTGACTATAGGTTATAAACAGCTTATACTCTTATTGATTCAATAAAAGGAATTCTATGAAAAAGTGTGTTGTTTTTGATTTTGAGGGAGCTTTATATACTACCAATCAGGCACAGAAAGAAACTATTTTACGTGCGCTATACAAACTCTGCAAAAAAGAGAATGTAAATGTTGTCGTAAGTGCAGAGTCGTCCCATGACGCTGTTGTAAAATACCTTGGTAACGTATCAACAAAGCTGTTGTTAATTTCCAGTAAGTGCGGAACGCTTATAAAGGATAGGGAAGGTTATATTGTATATGACGCACCGCCCCGCGACCTTTCGTTCACGCCGGATATGCTTGCGGATATAATGCAACATCACCATGCTAATTGTTACAGATACAAAACGCCTTGGGATGCCAGTGTCAATCTTAGCTTTTTGCACCCTCTTATTGTGAAATACCGTATCTTGGGGAACCAAGACCAACGAGTTGCGCATTATAAGGCATATGATGAACAATTAATGGATAGATATATGCTGTGCGGACTTCTTACGAAAAAGTATAGCCATATACAAGCTGTAGTCAGTGCGGATGATGGTGTCCTGATAATTCCTAAAGGTATAGGTAAAGGTAGTATAGCTGAAGTTTTGAGTACTTATTATGGCGCAGAAATGAGTTATTATATCTTTGGTGATAGATTTCATCCTTACCATACCGATGATGCTTTATTCCGCAAATTCAAAGATTTCTTTTTACCTACAGTACATATACAATGTCATAGTGCTAAGAATACAACCCAGATGATAGAGAGATTATTTCTATGTTGAATTATGACAGTTATCTCCGCCGTTGCTGTAAGATAAGAGAAGTTATAACCACAAAGCGGCTTGATCCTACCTTACCCGCATTCAGCGATGATCTGAATTATATATTATTTGGTCTTGGTTTACCTGAGGCTGCTATTGTAGAGGTGGAGCGGTTATTAAATATTGATGATGAAACAACTCGTGGTCGTCCTACAGTAGCGGTCAGTGGTGGGTTTGACCCGCTACATGGCGGGCATTTAGACATGATCGAAGAGGCGGCTAGTATAGGGGATGTCATTGTGATCCTTAATACTGACGCATGGCTAGAACGTAAGAAAGGGTTTGTATTTCTTCCTTTCGCAGACAGAGCACGCATCCTTGGCGCGTTGCGCGGTGTGGTTAAGGTGGTTGAGGCGAAGGATCATAACAACACTGTGGAAGAAACGCTCGCTGAATTGCGGCCGTCTATTTTCCTTAATGGAGGGGATAGGAAAGAGGATAACACGCCAGAGAACCGTATTTGCGCTGAGTTAGGAATAGAAATGCGCTTCAACGTAGGAGGCGGAAAAACAAATAGTTCATCGACTATCGCCACACGCCGGAAGGTGCAAAGGAAATGGGGTTCCTACACGGTGCTTCACGAAGAACCAAATGTGAAGGTGAAATTGCTGGAGATTGAGCCAGGGAATCAAGGTTCACCACAAACACATAATGCACGTAAAGAAATCTGGGTGCCTCTAACTGGCGGGGAAGTGAAAGTTATTGAATGCAACGAATTACACGATCTGCGCAATGATAGTGGGCAGGTTCAACGATTCATCGAAGTGCAGATAGGAATTGATCCTACAGAAGACGACATAGAACGCCATTAACCCTTTATTAATCTATATGTTATATATCAGGACATACACAATTCGAATAGTAGGTTGTCTTATACTGTTGCTGTTCGGAGGTGTAGCCACAGTTGCTACACCTATTATTACTTTTTTTGTTGCACTTAAATATCTAATCACAGGAGACGTGTCGAATGGGGCAAGTGATAAGTTTTAACGAAAAAAAGAAAGACAGGGATATGGAGCAATTCGTTAATATCATGGATCGACTAAATAATGCCTTTGAGTCTGGTACTATCCAATCGCTAGGCGTTGTATGCGTCATGCGCGAAGAAGGCGAAACAGAGGATGCTGTGTTTACATCCTATGCCATAGGAGCAAATGGTAGTTACTTTGCCCTGTTGTCGGGTACGTCGATGTTGCAGCAACGTGTTGTGAGCCTATCCAGTGAGTGAAGCATCCGCCTGGGCAACCCTAAGAAAGAGTATTGCGGAATATACACAGGATATTCAGCGATTTGAAGACGTACTAAGTCGAGGAATACCTGACACTAATTTCTGCTACAAAGGAAAAGAAATCTGGTTAGAGGGTAAGTACGTTAAAGCATTGCCAAAACGCAATACCACACCTTTGAAAGTAGGCTTGCGCCCCGAACAAGAGGCGTGGTTGTCCCGCCGAAGTAAGAGTGGTGGCTCCTGTTTCGTCTGGGTGCGCATCAATTGTCCTGGGTCGTCGATTAATGGGTGGTACTTGTCACAGGATTTCGCCGCATTGCGGGAGGGTTTCCCCCTATCAGAAATGACATTCCACATGCAATATTTCAAAACAGCGGGGGAATTAACTTCCCGCCTTATTGAACTGGCCTAGGGTAGAAATTAAATGGTCTGTCATTTCCACAGTCATGAACGGAGATAACCCCCAGAATAACCCACAACTATGCACCTTATCCGCACCAGCAAGACCTCCTGTATGTACCCTATGTGGTAATTGAAGACGGGACGTCGTGAAAACAGGATGTTTAACAAGGTTTCCGGCTATGATAGGACGTGTTTCTATACCATTGCTCTCTAGGAAATTCCGTAAATCGTCTCGTTGCTCCTCACTATCACATAATACAGGATAGCCGAATAATGCTGGGTCAGCACCCTCTGTATAAGCCATAGGTTTAATACCGAGGTTCAAGTCATACATTTCCTGTGTAATCATTGAAGCAATGGCTTTTCTCCGCTCGTTCAATGTTGATAAGCGCGTAAGTTGGCGTAATCCGAATGCTGCATTTATTTCTGTAGGTCTGAGATTATAACCCATAGACAGGAAGAGGAAACGGAGGTCTTTACCACCAAGAGCTTTGATTGTGTCTTGATCCTCTAAATGTCTGCTCCAGCCGTGTGACCGTGACATACGCAATTGGTCATTATGTATGGCTGTCCTAGAACATACCATGCCCCCCTCAATCGTTGTGATATGATGTGAGAAGAAGAAGGAGAAGGTGGAGAAATCCCCAAAGGAACCCACATACTTATCTTTATATTTCGCGCCTAAAGATTCGCAACAGTCCTCAATAAGGACAAGTCTATGTTTATCACACAATGCTATCAGATGATCCATGTTGCAGGTGTTTCCTAACACATGCACTGCCATAATAGCCACGGTCTTATCAGTGATGGCCTGTTCTACATGGGCAGTATTCATTTGTAGCGTTAGCGGGTCAGAGTCTACAAATACGGGTTTAAATCCGCACTGAATAATAGGAAATACGCTGGTTGACCAAGTGAGCGCGGGGACAATAACCTCCAACTCATTATTCATCAGTAGAGCGTCGTTATTGCGTGTATATGACATTTCTACTTGGAGCGCATTAAGGGCGAGCAGGTTAGCAGAGCTTCCGCTATTAACGAACGTCGAATGTGGAACCTTGAGATACTGAGAGAATTTCGTTTCGAACTCCTTACAGAGTGACCCCATTGTTACATAACCACCGTCGAGGACTTCCTTTGCTGCATTGATCTCTGCATCGTCATAGGTAGATACATTCAGAGGTACGATATAATTAGTCATGTTATTTCTTCTTTTTGTGTTTTGATCTGTTGATAGCACGTTCTTGCTTTTCTGCTTCTTTCTTTGTCTTATGCTTACCCAAGACTTTCCCTGTTGTTTTAGATACAAGAACGTAACCAGATTTTTGTTTCTTTATCATTGCCAGAACTCCTTTTTATGAATAACTGTCAAAGTGTAGCCTTTCTGTTCAAGCAGGTCTAGCATTTGTATAAGTTTCGGTACAGCCTCGCCATTCTTCCAGTGGTAATATGTACGTGAAGTTATACCCGCGTCTTTACATATCTTCCTTACGTTGATGTACCCCCGTTTTCGGGTGTAGGTAGGAAAGATAATATCAAGGAAGTCATGAATCAGTCTCTTGTGGTTGTCGTTTAGCTGATCTTTTGATCTTCGCATAAATTTCCTCTCTCCAGATTGTTACCTTACCATCAGTGTCCACACCGTATAAGACGCTGTTGTTATACATGTTGAAACGTTCGAACTTTAAATAAACGATATATTCACCGAAATTTAATTGAACCCTCCCGCCTTCTTTGACATGAATAATCCGCGAATCATAGCCGCGTTGTGAATCCACAACGTTAATATTAACGCCTTCCTTTCCTAATTGTCTCGTTACGATACAGCCAATAATATCCTCACCACGTAAGACATTAATTCGACTGTTTTGATACTGTTTCAGAAATAACAACGTAAACCCCGTAAATTAGAAAGGCTATAACAAAAGGCAACCATAGTTTAGGATATAATAGGCAAGCGTAATAGTACACCCCGGCAGCTATCCATAAGATATTACTCATAATCCACTTCATCTTTGTATACTATAATATAGGATGTTTCAGTGACACGCCGAATTTCGCTGATCTCTTTACCGAACTGCTTTTCTAGCTCCTTAATGTCACCTAAACCTACAGGTAACGGCGCGGGGTCTTGCTCGTCGTATTCTGAATAAATCAAGTCGACCTTCTTTGTGCTTATTTCGTCTTGAGAATAAGCCGTGATAGGTAACGTTAGGCATAGTGTAAGTAAAAGTCTATTCATTTTGGTTCCTCCATTGAATAGGTGTATAAGGGTATATATAATTTATAACAGCTATCACGTCAACAACTTTTTGTTTCCATATACGCTTTTATAAACTCAGCGGCTACTTGCGGAACGATTGCATCGCCCGCCGCATGGATGATAGCCACTCTTGCGGAATCCCCATCAGCCAACAAGGGAATGCTGGGTTCAATAAGCCTTTGCTTTCCGTCGGGGCAGTCAATCCATACACCAGACGCCCAAGCTGATCCAATCGCTTGCGACTGCTCCCGTCGGGATTGATGCCCTGTTTGTTCATGCCCGGGGTGTCCTTCCAGTCCCGGGTGCTCGGGGTAGGCCACATTGCGGGGTTCACTTGTTCGCGTAGATTCGCTGGGGCTGTCCGTCCTTTTCGGGTCGTTGAAAATTGCCTGTCCATCGCTTCCTTTGATCGACTCGGTAGGGAATCCATCGTGTTCGGCGTGGCCCACAAACCATAGTCGCTCTCGTCTATGGGGCGCACCGACGGAACAAGCTGGCAGAACAACCGCCCCGATGGCGTAGCCTTCCGATTCCAACCCTTGATAAACATCGTCAAGCCACCCGTGGGTAATCGCTGACGCAACTTGTTCTCCAAAGAACGTTGCAGGGCGGCACTCTCTAATGAGGCGTAACCATTCAGGCCATAAGTGGCGGTCGTCTCCTTTACCTTTTTGTCGTCCGGCAGAACTGAAAGGCTGACAGGGGCAACTACCAGTCCAGACGGGTTCATCGTCCGGCCATCCGGCCAGTTGAAGCGCGTAGTCCCACAAGCCGATCCCCGCGAAGAAATGGCACCTTGTGAATCCCTGTAAATCATTGGGTGTTACCTCCTGTATAGGTCGATTGTCAATAACGCCCTTGCTGATATGTCCGTCATCCATCAAGGCTTTCAGCATTGCGCATTTCTTTTTGTCGAATTCGTTATAGTAAGTAAGCACCTAATACTCCTTCCTTACTTCATACAGCGCGATATAGCGACCGTCGCTGAGTTTCCTTATTTCTAATATATCGCCACCCAGTCGCTTTTCCATCTCTTCGATAGTGCCTATTTGTCTAAACAGATATAGCGACTGTCTCTCACCTGCTTTGTAAACACGGGTGGAAGAATACAAGGCACCCTGATCCACGATTTCAGCGGCTACTTGTCCCTCCGCCGCACGCGCCGAGAAGGCTACAGCAAGAATAACGCTAATTAGGATAACACCTATTAGCAGCAAAATAAGGGATGCTTTCACCTTGCGCACTTCACGTTCAGCTTCCCGAAAGGTATCGCGTAAAGTAACATCAAGCATAGGTATCGTCTCGTTTTTACCGTTTATCATATTAAGTAAAGCCTCGTCTAAGGGTTCTTCTAATAATTCGTCCATTACATATGTACGTTTCTTATTTCGGCGCATATAATGTCTCCTTGTTATATTTCGTATAGAGGCATCCAATATGGAAGCCAACATAACCAATAATGGAAGTAAATCCAAGATGACCCATAGTTAGACGCCAGACAATGAGAAGCCTATCAAGGCTATAATCCCACATCATGAAGGATAGGAACATAGCAAGAACAAAAGAACACATACATAACCCGAGGAAACCATAAAATAACTGTTCCCCTATTCTTATAAAACTGTCTCTCATACCATAAAATCCATAGAATAATATTGATCCAACCACACCGCCAGATTTTCGCTTCCTATTGCGGAAGCAATAACCGTGTCAGGTACACGTGTCATTCCTTCCTTAGTAATAAAAGAATGAGATGACACATATTCAATGTTTCCTTTGCGCATTAATCTAAAAGAACACGTCAATTCAACATACGCCTGTTTCGATGCGTCGTAATATTCAAACGGTACATCCATATTTACAACGTCTCCATCAACAACCGTGTAAGCAACTTCCTATAATGGCGGAATGTACGGACTTTGTGGGTTATGGATATGTTATTCCCCACGGTGAATCTATACTTACGCCAGCCTATCCGTTCCCACTGCGCCTTGTCGTTGAAATAGATACTGTACAACGCATTGAGATAGATCGCCGCGTGTCTATCAGATAAGAAATCACCATCAATATATTTCTTTAAAGTCATCGCCATAAACCCCTGAGGCAGAAATGTGCTGCCTCTCTTGAATTGATAAACTGACCGAACGTAACGAACCTAGACGTTTGTATAGGAAATATAACCTTCCCGCACCTGTCGTCCTCGCCTACAACATAATTCTCTTGGAGCGACACTCTATCCATAAAAATGAACCCTGTTCTGTCTTCAAATATAGAACGTAGAACGGGAGGAGCCTTTGCCTCTATGAGGACTGTGGTCGACATAGTCTGGTATTTCGTGGAATCGAGCGGCACAATGTACGCAATATTGTAAGGATCAGAAACAACTTCTTTGTCTAATTCAGAAGACATCTTCTCGACCCAGTCATACGCATTGTCTATCATACAAATAACCTCCACATTATCTTTAATAAGCCTATAGTATTGCTGCAAAGAAAGGCAAATTGATGGCACATAAGCAGCCAGTTCCGTGATTGGTATGCGCTGGCAAACCAACATGATGCGCCGATTATGTACATGCTAAAGAGCAGTGCAAATGGTGCATCCTCTGTATACCAGTTAAGCAATACCGTGGCTGTGATACTGCAAGCGGAACCTACTGCTTGGGTTTTGCGTGTGCTTAGATAAGTTAGCACTTTATTTTTGCGTATGTGAGGCTTCTCTTTAGGCATCAATTGCGCACTAAATGCCCTGAGTTGCTCCTCAGAGTAATTGAAAGTCTCCTTTATCTCCTTATATTCACTCAACCCATTTATAATAACACGTGCCGCAATATAACCGTCCGCCCCCACACCGCTTAGGGTATATGTTGATGACACACCGCTAATTATATCTTTACACCTTACATAATCATTCTTTACTATAGATATAGGCACCACAAAGGCACCACAATTTGTTATATACAGTAACCCCTCTTTCAGGGTGTCGAAAAGAACCCGCTGAGTAACGGTAAGATTTTGGGTCATTATAACTTCCTCCACGCCAAAGGATGCGCCGTAACGTGCTCCTTGGTGCGCCATGCTCTTGCCGACTTGTAGGACATCCATGCCGCTTTTTGTGGGTCTGTGTAGTAGTATTTCATTTCCTGTTATCCTCGTTAAACCATTGTGATCTCCGCAACAACCGCTGTTCAAACTTAGGAACAATGATAAACGCATCATAGGATTCTTTTATCTGTGGGAGCCTAATTTCCACTTCTTGATGCAAGTTCGTGTCAAAATAAGAGAATGTGTAACCATCAAAATAAGAAAGCCGTATATCGTAAGGACTACGAAGAAGCACCCAGTCCCCTTCCTTCGGGTCTAACATATTGATAGGTCGCCAAGTGCTGGAAGCACGGCGTTCACGATAAGCCGTTACTAAGCCCATTAAGCGACTCCTTCGCCATAACAAGTCACTTATCCTTATGGCTTGCTTTCGAATCGTTTCGCGCTGTCCTAATAGTGTCGGTATAAGCACTCGACGGGTGTAATCAACGACCTCGTTAAGCTCGCCAACAAGACCAACTATGTTTTGTTGTTGTGAGCATCCACACACATCTGAATTTGAACTATGTGAAAATATGTCACTTACCGTTGGTAGCTTTATATACTGGTAATGTATACCAACTTCTTGCACCATTTTACAACGCTCGGATAGTTCCAATAACTCCAGCGCGTATATTCTCATGTTTTCTTTACTTTTAGTCATTTGGTTCCTCCATATTTGACTTGGTATAACTCATTTATACCTATCCGACTAACTATGTCAAGATACATTTTCCATTAGAAGAAATAATATGGTAGTACAGAAGAAGGTCTAAAGCTTCCTTTAGGGAAAAACAAACCTTTCGTACTATTGTTCCATATTCGGTATAGGATAGCCGTAGGGATGTATAATTAGTATATTCTATCCCCATAAACATAGGTCTATAACTAACAAACGCGTTCACAAACGATTCTATACCTAACTGCTTAGTAAACCAATCTGGGGGCGTCTGCTCAATAGCAAGGTGCAATTCCTCCTGAGTATATTCTCTATGCCTTGCTATGTGAAAAGTAATACCTTCATCAGAACACGTAGTCCAAGGTAAATCTTTATGGTTATCAAAGAACTCTTGTAATTTACTGTCATAATACGTCATTGGTTTTTCTCCTTTGCTTCTACCCAAGCATTATGCGCCTTTTCAACTGCATTAGGATCATCCCATACCGAATCATGCGGAAAGTAGCGTACCAAATCATTATCGTTTATGGTTTCATACCCCTCAGGATCATCGTCATGCTCTGAAATATAACCTAATACACCATCATGATCCGCTACATACATCAGGAATTTCAGTAAGTGCAGGACGTCGCAATTACCCCATCCCCAAGCTTGTCTTGTAAAGCAACCCGCCGATATTACCTTATTTTTATGGTCTACTAGATAATAAAATGTACTCATTGTTCCACCAATTCCTTTATGTAATTATATTGCTTCTCAAAGAGAACAGAGAATTCTTCTATGTCACTACTCATCGCCTGTACCCTCATCACCTAAACAGCTCTCCTTGCTGTAAGGCACAAATACCGCTGGGATGCCGTTGCCGGATTCCTTAAATAAACATCCCCCAGGGACTCGAAATATAAAAAACCCCCCTTGATATAGCTGATCAAACAACTTCATTTTAAATATTTCTGTGGTGTTATTCATCGCCTACACCCTCATCAATAGATATACATTGAATTGACTTACCCATTATCTTCGACTTACCGGGTCTTTGCTTCAGTTCAGATAATATACGTTTATATTTCTCGTTCTCACGCTGTAAGGCTGAAGCCAGCAAAAGAGTGGAATTATGCCTAAAAGCCAAATCCTGCTTTGCATCATTTACCTCGCGGAACCTTTCCCATAGCTCATCAATCTTTGCCCCCATATCAATTATCAAATCTTCCATATCAAACACAACGGGATAAGCAGACAAGTCCTCTATGCCATCCTTGATGTGCAATAACTCAATAGATCGTGTGCGTAGCTCTTCTATGGTTTTACTCATGGCATTGCTCCTTAACTATTTTCACCAAATCAGGATATGTGTATGCGTCATTTACGTTTGCAGTAAACACATCATCAAAATCCGAGTACATGTTAATAGAAATAAAAGTTTCACCTTTCCTAGTCACTCCGACTAACTTTAGATGGGCACAATTAAGCAGTATTTTGTTTCCATTATCTAACTGAAGCGCAACAAAGGCAGTTAATAAGAGTGCAATTGTTCTAGTCATTGTTTTTCTCCTTATTAAATTGTTGGTAAATTTGCCCTGCGCCGCACCATTTCACAAAACATGGTGCAATATGCCCTAACCTCTGCGGTGAATTGTGCAGTCGTGAAGGCGTTTACCCACGTATCAATATTCAGGCGATCCTTTGTGTCATGGTATAGATAGAGAGCATCATGTTGTTTTCCCAATGCTCCCATAGTATTCTTAGTATTTGCGTAGATACGATAATGCCCCGTCTCTACCACCAACACCATGTCATACTTCTTAACGAGGTCTTCCCATTTTTGTAGGCGCATTTCTTTTTCCAAAGATACTTTAGTCATCGTCTTGCATCTCTATTAACGCAACATCCCCTTCTTTAGTCATCACCCCGACCAACACTTCAGACTTCAGCATTTCCGCCGCCTGTTGTGCTACTTCCACCAAGCTATCCCCTACGACAGCCATAATTCTCTGGCACTGATCGTGGTTTAATTGCAGCTTGATTTCGTGCTTGGCGACATAACCTCAAGACACCCTGTTATTTCGTTACTGTAAGTGTTACGTCGTAACGATAAATTATTGAAAATCATTTGCTTATCACTCATGTCCATCAAACTCCTTTGCCTATCACAATGCGGTTAATCTGGTTTTCTACAAAAATCACAGGTATTGCATTCCCAAAAGCCAGACTCTTCGTCAAGGGTGATCGAACCCCCGCAATCGCACTGGTAGCCTTCTTGTTTATTTTCTGGTATTTCATCAAAACTCATTTCATTTACTCCGTTGTCTATGCGGTTAATCTGGTTTTCAACATGTACACTCCACGTTTCCCTCTCACAGATTCAATCGGGGGGTTATCAGAAATAGATAGGTTGTAAAGCTTCACCATAATCTGCTTGCGAGTCTTTATCCGTCCTGCCTTCTTTCTGCGTTTCAGTAGCCTGTAATAAGCTACTGTGACCTCATCAATGGACAACTCCCGTCCTACCAGTTCAAAGATTTTTAGAAGAGACGAGCCGAAGCCATCACGCTTCCCTAGGACACGTAACCCCTTCTTAATCTCCTGTGGAATATCCGATAAATCTGAAATGTCAAAAATATCCATTTCCTTTACTCCTTAAATTGCGGCGAATTCGCCCTAATTAAAACCTCGCTATTTACCCACTTTCTCAAAACGTGGGTAAAATTCGCTGAATCTTACCTCATCCTTCCAGCGGCGATACCCATCGCTAAACCAGCACCTAAACCAGCACCTACGCCAGCATTTCGCGAATTACGCTCGGCGCGCTTTGCCGTTATAAGGGCTTCGCAGGTGTATTTAGTCTCCCCGCTAGCTAAGCATTCCTTTTCTAAAGCGACCATAGATTCCTGAAATTTCTTTACGTCTCTAAAAGTCATTACAAAAGAAAATACCAAAACACTCAATACGGCTACGATTACTAAACGATACATTCTTCTTACTCCTATAATGTTGGTACGCCCGGCGGGAATCGTACATATCTCCGCGGAAGATGCGGCGGAATCGAACCGCTGCACGCCAGTGCTCTATAGCAAGAATCGAACTCGCTTGACACCCAGAGGGCACCCAAGGAAACCATTCCTCGTTCACATCTTCCACGCCGTCTTTCCGGCTGTCACCTACGATTTCCTTCCCGAAGAAAGGCGTTATCTCGATGGGGCATGGTTACCATCGCCGGGCTTTCATCCTCACCGTTGCGCCTTAACCCGATGCGCTTTCGTTATGTGAGGTATTCTTATAATCTGGTACGCCCGGCGGGATTTGAACCCGCGATCTCCTCACGAAAATGGTTTATTCAGATAGGTTCAGTTCACTTCAACATTGAACCTATCGACCATTCCGAGCGGTTCCTCGATATGGTTTATTCTGGTGGCGGTGGCAGGGGTTGAACCTGCGATATTGACCAGTTCATGAAGTTGGCCGCGTCCATCACTCACGCCGCACCGCCATAAAACCTAACTTACTTGCGCTAACTGCGCTTGTATCTTGTTCAGTTGCCTTTCCAGTTCCCTCTTCTTCTCTTCTAAGCGGAACTGGCCTGACTTTACTAGGGCGTCCTGATACCACTTATACAAAGCTTCCATAAATGCCCCGATATGCGCGTCTTCTATGTAAAATGTACAATTAAGAGTATCGAAAAAGAAAATGGTGACGTCCTTTAGATATTCATCTAAGCCAAACTTCTCGTGCAAGTCGTAAAGGCTTATGGTGTTTATGTATACCCTGAATAAGTAAGTATTATATGTCTTACCCTCTAAGTAGTTCGTTATTTCGCAGCCCTTACTCCTAGTGGACGAGAAATAATCCCGCCAAATCCCCCATCGCATAGGCATATCCTTGTAATAATCTCCAAAGTTCTTAGAGTTCATTGTCTCCGTATACTTCTCCTTGAGTATCTTCTCTGCAAAAACGGGAATCTTAGCTGCAAACGCTTCAGCTTGTTCCATGCGTTGTTTCAACTTTTCCAATTCTTCGATATATTCCTTTCTCATAAGTGCTCCATTTTAATTGTTATATAGTGGGAAGTGGCAGGATATTATACCTTTGCCTCGTCCGGCAATTGCGCGCCCAATAAATATATCCCTTGGTTATTATTCATTGGCTTGCTCCTTTACCTCTGGTAAAATCTCAAAACATTCACTAGGGAACCAGTAATTATCGTCCTCTATCTCAAAGAAATCACCCTTACTGCCTCCTCTCCGTAAATAGCTCTTTATATTAATTTCGATGACGCCATTATTTCTTGCAATCTTATTTACTAATTGGCAGAAAGACGGCGATACGTTTATCTCATGAATAGGGTCTTGCCCTACAACTTCGCCCCATATATCTAACCAATCTTCTTTTAGCTTCCCAACCATAGACACTGTAACTAATTTTCTATCATTCATAGGTTCATAAGTTGCTTCGAAAACATCTCGCTTGCAGGGATGGAACTGACCGTTAAGCCCTTTAACTATATAACCTCGGGGAGGTACGATTTTTACACCTTCATTGGTATGTATTGTTAAATACGTCCGTTTAAAGTCAACGTCATGCGCCTCACACACCAAAGGGCAAAACTCCTGGATACGCGGAACATCCTCCCACGTGCCGTCCCATTGTAGAGCGTCAATAATTATGGATCGCGTTTTATACTTCATCACTTAAACTCCTCGCTCGGATTAAACCAGTCCTCTTCGAATATACGCCCAATAGCGTACACCCTAGTATCATCCGCCAATACACGAATACACCGACCTTCCATATCATTCTGTGGGATCGTAATCTGACAGTTTACTGTATATATCTTCATAACTACCTCATTCTTTACAGCGTATCACTTTCACATGCGCATTCATTTCTCTTGCAAAACTTAAAGCATGTTCGTAATTACCTAAAAGGCTCCCTTCATAATAAATTCAGCCACTTTCTTGGCGTTTTCATTACCAATCTCTCGCGATTTTCTCTCTATTAATTGCTCAATTTCATATTCGGAGATTTTCATGCGCTTAACTACGGCGTCTGTGATTCTCTTTTCGATTTCAGTCTTTTTTGATTCTAATATCTCTTCCGCTCTCCTTCTAATGTATTCCCCAATAGTACAAGTTTCTTTAGGTTCACCCCATTTATTTGTGATGATTGCTGTTCCTGATAGAAACTCTGTAAAGACCTCCCCGATTTTCTCATCGACCAGAGCCATATCTGTTAGGCGTTTCTCCTTTGCATCACGAACTGCGCTCTCGTAGAGTTCCTTAGCCTCTTTGACTTCTTTATCAAAATCAATCAGCTTAATTCCTTCTTTGGCTAATATACCGGCTAATTGTTCTGCTATATGACGTGACACATCTTTTCTTAAGGAATCTTCATAGAATCCTTCGTTATCCATGTAGTCTGACATATCTAACTCGACAGTGAACTTCATATCATTACTCCTGTTTAATTGTTATCTGGCGGGAAGTGGCAGGGCGTTACTCCTGCTCTGGCATCTTCAAGCGAGAAGGACTATTGGGCGTTTACCACAACTTACAAGGCTCTCTATCGCACCAGACGGCTCCTTGTTCCTGCGTGTCTACTTTCCACGCCGCACTTCCCATAAAATCCGCCCCCGCGCCAAATAAATATTTACCACTTCTATAAAATGCGGGGGCGGTCGGCTACTGTGGGAATCTCACCCGTTCGCCTAACCCTTGCGGGTATTCTTTTTACATGTGTATGGCGTTTCGGAGTTTCACCGAAAGGTAGGTTTCTTAAATTGTCCCACTCCTACCGTGGAAGGAATCCAGCCGCCTAAAGGCTATTTAAAAGGCTAACCCCATACACATATACGCTTGGTTATATTGCGCATTCACCAAGCTGACCCTTGCGGGTGTTCTGCTTAATAAACGCAAGCACCTCGTCAGACTGTAAATCCCACTCAGCATTAGCTATCACCATAGCCTCGGCCTCCTCTTGCGTCATGAAACTATACTCTAAATAATCCCTCCCGAAGGCATATAATCGCTTATCATAGTCCACTTGATCAATAGGCTTGCCATCCTTACCCACGCAATCACCAAACTCGCCAACAAACGCGTCACACCCCGAGCAGGAGCCATAACTACCAGTTACCCAGCCAGTCTTGCCTTCATACGTCACCAACGCCCCCCAGGAGCCTCGCCAATCACCGAAAGCCTTCATCACATGGACAGTAGCTCCTGCCTCTACTAAAGCCATTCTATAAGACATGCCCAGAACCTCGCTGTGTTTCCCGCTTGGCCTCCTGTATAGAGTCATACAGCTCTTTACACTTGATCATAGCTAAGGAACTACTGGTTATGTTAAAAGGTAGCCACTTACCATTCCCGCCATTTACCAAGATTTCAAAATTACCAGTACGGTTACTGATACAGCCGACTTCCTTATCATTTTCGTCAAAAACACGACCCCAGATATAAGGTTGGTAGGGTACGCGTACTAAGCTTAACGGCATGAGCATTCCTCCCATTCATAATAATCCGCTCTCCTGGCGTGAACATGCGGTGTGATGTTGTATTGATCAGCAACAAAAGTTTCCGCGTCCTCTAATTTATGAAAATAGGCGATATGGATATACTCCACGTCATCCTGCTTTCGAAGAACTTGGTAAATATCCTTATCACCATAATTCCCCTTGATTGTAATTAATTGCATAGTTAAACTCCTTTCTTAAAAGCTGCCCCTAACTATTTGGTTCCGGTTAGGTTAGTTAGGGGCAACCACTCGCGGGTAACGGCAACAATACCAGCAAGTATTCGTTAAGCAATAACCCAGTAGTCCTCAGATTCTGCCTTCTCCATCAACACCCTCGCTAAAGCCTTAGCAACAGGCGTATAGAACCCTACTGGCTGCCTATCGCGGATCATTGCAAGAATATGGTCAATGTCGTAAATACCATACTCGTCAGCCATGATCTCGCGAAGTAATTCAACAGGAAGTTCCACATTAACAACCTGTTCCGGCAAGATTACAGTTTGTTGTTTCAAATTTACCTTCATATACCCTCCTTTACCGCTGCACGAACTAAATCAACAATACGTTCCTTAAAAGCAGACGATTTTAACTTACTGAATTGATCTCCTAACTCAAGGCTAAGTCGTGGCCGCCGGATAATCTTATGAGATACGCCAAACATTTCAGAAATGTGTACCCCATAAATCTCAGCGAGTTGGTATAGCCTCCCCGCGCTCACCCGATTAGTGCCCTTCTCGTACTTACTCATTTGTTGATGCGTAATACCTAATAACGTACCAACTTCCTCACGCGAGAAGCCTAATTCGTGGCGTAACGCGGTGATCTTATCCGCAATTTGCTTATCCATTGCGCTCGTTGTCTTACTACTCATCGGCTTAGTACCTCCTGGCAATATCCTACATCGTGACCCAGCGCAACACAGTTAGCCACATCACGTCCGTTGTTATACCCAATAACAAATAGCAAAGCTGAAATCACCACGATTCCCGCTAACGCCATTTTCCACGCATAATTGTCTTGTTTGTATTTTAAAGTCATGTTTGGTTCCTCCATATTTGACTTAGTATAACTCCCTTATACTACCCTATTTTTGGCACGTCAAGAATTATTTTCAGTGTACGGTAGAATTTTTTGATTCTTTTTGTAACACGTCAAAAAGACTTGATGCAACCATCGGTTCAACGGCAGGCATTAAACGGTCTAACGTCTTGTCCATCACGCCGCGAACATGCGCAACATCCGTGCCCGTGGCTATCGCCGCCGTAGCAATAGACAGTGCCGTAACGGTGGTTACGTCTTCCAGTAACCGCTGAGGATCACCTGAAGGGTTAGACTTCCATAATGCCTCAGCAACAGGTTGTATGCGACGAATCACATCAAGAAGGGATATTTCATTTTTGGTCATAAGTATCCCGTAATTGCCGCAGATACCAATCTGCTTTTGTTAACTCAAGGATAGGAGCGTCCTTCTTCCCCAGCCTAGCCAGATATTTCATGATTGTAAACTTCAGCGCACCGCGAAGCTCTACCTTGTTATGCAATAACGCCGCAATGTGGTCTATAGTATCCTCGCCAGATTCCGTCCGGTAGTGCACCGCATTGCCCTGATCGTCGTATCGCTTATCGTCCATTGATAACCTCCGGTAACTCTTTGCGCAATGCCGAAACGGCCAAGGATAACGTAGCGGAAGGATCAGAAGCGCGTACCATCCCTAGCCGATACCCAGACGCCTCACACCCCGACGCGCCATCACGACGCAATACAAAATCACACTCCTTGCCCGTCAAACCAACACAGGAGGTCACATAATGCAGAATATACTGGATTTCCGCCTCTTCCACACCCAGCAACGCAAAAGAAGGGCTGATATACGGCAGGAGGACGTCATACCCGTGGTATTGATCCAACGGGTTAATGTCCGCACGCACCAGCACAAAAGGAACATGCCGCAACGACCCCGAAAGTACCTTGCATACCAAAGCAACCCGATCCCCACTCCGCGACCCACGCACAGAAAATAACGTAGCATGTCGCTTTAACTCTAACCAATGTGTCATTACTTAACCTCCATAATATAACCAAACGACCGCCGCACCATGCGACGATCATAAAAACGTAACGCCTCCGTGTTATCCACACGGCAATCTAAAATAACAGCACAGCAACCCGCCGCTAACGCATAAGACGCAAGATGGTCAAGCATCGCCGCCCCATGCCCGCCGCCCGATTCCGCCGCAGCCAAAGAGTCAATGAATACAACAGAACCAGAATGTAACCGATCCGTAACCTGATACAATGCCGCTACCTTAAAGTCCTTCTCATACGCCAAACGCCACCCGCCATCATCAAAGATGTTAGTTAGCCTCTTAAACAGGACTTCCTCCGGTTGGTTGTATATACGCGTGAATAGTGCCGCCGCAGAACGCAGCAACGACCCGTGGTAACATGTCAGATGCCTTATTTCCATACCTACTCCTTCCATAGATTCGTTGTGTATTGAGGCTGTACATAGCCCAAAGATTCATAAAAGGAACGTAACGCAAAGTATATCTTCCGCCGCTGACGTAACCCCATGCCGCAACACCAGTAAAGCTCCTGGGGAGTCGCCCGCCGAACCTCGCCCACCGTCCGGAAACCCGCAAACATCAACCGCCGAGTCACCGCTACAGGCAAACCCAAGGAAGGGGTATAATGCGCATCCGCCCCCTTACCCGTCATCGTGCCCAAGGTTAAGCCCTGATCCAGCAAGCCCCGATGTATCAATGCTATTTTAGCCTCGCCTATGCCAGGAATGTATGAAAGCTCCAGAGGGTGCATCCCACACAACGTACCTAGATGAGATACACCATAGACCATCAGTGCCCGCCGAATTGCTGGGGATAACCATGTACAGTTTTTTATCAAAGTGTCATACACACCACCAGTTAGACGGGTGATTGTGTACATACGAGGTTTAATGTCACGTGGACGGTGCCTTGTGGCTATAGGATCAAGCATACGGTTCCTCCATTAAAAATGCTCTTTGAGAAGATAACAGTCGACCGCTGGGTTGTCAACGCGTTTTATAATCCCGTTATAACCTAGCAGTACTTGCATATATATAGCAAAAAAAAAAAAAAAAAAAAAAATTTGAGAAAAAGTAGTGACAAGTGACAGGTTTTGAACATTCTTCTTATATATCAATGAATAAAACCTACCACTACTTTTTCTTCAAGTGATGGTAGTGGTAGGTAAGTATAAGTATATTAATAGATAGTATATATTAATAGTTGAGTAGTATTATTTGTAGACGACTGAAAATATTTTTATTAAATATATAATAAAATCGTTTTTCCTATATAAAGGATGCTCGGGATGAATAGATTAACCATTTACGGATAAAGAAGAGCAGATCAATTCTGGGGGATCGTTGGGAAATGGGGCTTGATTGTGGGCACCTTATCACCTACCCACAAAAACACTCACCTTTCGGCCGCCGTGAAAAGGGAATCGGGCATAGGTAGGCGACCGATGGTAGCGGGTAGATGGGCGGCACCCATTGCCCGCCTATTGCTGACCATTATGGGACACTAGGCGACCAAGGACACGCATTAAGCGATAGCTTAACACCATAACCTTAAGCGAAGCACACCTATAAGAGGTACTCTATCTTTAACCCTTGACCGCCGACCGTCGGTTATGTAATGATGACAACTAGGGGGAGGGCGCAGGACGATGACCGCTTCCCGATGACTACCCCCTAGGGGGTTAATAGGCCGCTGGCCGCGCCCCTCCCACGAAAAATTTACGCCGGGCATATTTCGACCCCTAAACTAAAGGTTAATAGGTAATAAATGAGCGAGAAGAAAGGAGTAATGAACATCCCTATCAGTGGAGGTTCTGGTTTATACAAGAAGATGCTGACGGAGAGTGAGCGGGCATTATATGCTGTAACGCAGATTGGCAGGTTAGATGACGAGATTCGTCTGGTAAGGGTGTTATTGAACACGGCGTTGGAGTTGCGGGCGAAGATGGAAGCGCACGTGGAGAGCGGCGGGAGGGAAGAAGAAGGCCCTGGGTATAGTTTGATTGAGGTGCGCGAGAAGGAAGAGGAGGGGATTCCTGCGGAGCGTGTATTTATTAGGAAGAAGGTTGATATTGATGCAAAGATTGACCTGTATTTGAACCGTCTGGCGCGATTAGAGGCGGAGCATATGGCATTGGCTTCGCATGGTGGGGAAGACCCTCGACAATTTGCGTCGAAATTATTGGAAGTAATGCAAGAGATTAGGCAATCGGACAATGTTGCTGACGCCTAGATGGACGCCGTTAAAGCCGCATCCTGAACAGATTCGTTTAATGACGAGTAACAAGCGATTTCGCTTAGTTCCTGCGGGTCGTCGTTCGGGTAAGACGGAGCGGGCGAAGAGGTATCTGGTGAAGTCGGCGTTGGAGGAGGCTATTGCGGGTCAGTGGCCGGATTATCGGTATTTCGCGGCGGCACCTACGCGAGATCAGGCGAAGGCTATTTACTGGAATGATTTGAAGGCGATGTTTCCTGGGTGGTTATTGGATGGCACGCCTCGGGAGTCGGAATTGTGTATCCGGTTGAAGACTGGGACGGAGATTTGGGTCTTGGGGATGGACAAGCCGCAGCGGATTGAGGGACGGCCGTGGAATGGCGGGATATTGGATGAATATGCGGATATGAAACCTGAGGTATGGGGGGCTAACGTG
>Ga0316626_10000016_pt1 | contig 54725 bp, 78 predicted proteins | sample OWC_Aug_T1_C1_D5_FD_207656 | JGI IMG/M metagenome (GOLD analysis project Ga0316626, IMG submission 207656) | Wetland soil microbial communities from Old Woman Creek delta, Ohio, United States - OWC_Aug_T1_C1_D5_A | ecosystem: Environmental > Terrestrial > Soil > Wetlands | place: USA: Ohio...
CAATGCCCTCAACTCCGGCATGAGCGATCCGCGCTCCACCGTAAAGTTGTAGTTAGTCCCACCCCTGAGAACTTCTTCGGTATGGAAGGTAAACACCTCATCCCGCATGTCACGGGAGGTGTAGTGGAGGGTTCTAGCCGGCGGATAGAACTGCTTGACCCTATTCAGCCTCTGTTGCTTGATCCTGGCGACTCGCTGCCCCAGGTGCTCATACAACATCCCCCACTCTGTATCCAGGATCTCCTGAAGCAGGGGGACAGCCAGAGGTCCGCGCAACTGACCTGGGAACTTACTTTCCTGGAAGAGATCACTCCCACCAGCGATGTCGCTGAGGAGCTTAACAACCAACTCGATTGACTCAAGGAACCCTTGGGGCAGCAAGGCCGGCTGTGCCCTCTGAACCATCGGCACACCCTGGTCATTAAGCCCGTTCTTGACATACCCCGGATAATCCGTAGGCACATCCGCCTCAGCCAAGTTGGGACCAAGGAGGACTGGAGAATAAACAGTATCATTCGCATGTTCGCCTAGCTGGCTCAGCCTCTTGTTGAGAAATCTCTGTGGAGCGATCAGATCCGTCACATAATCCTGGGTCCAGAAGGTCGTAGTAGGCGGAGTCCAGTGAATGTCAGTGATGGGAATGTCCCCATAGTCATTCACCCCTTCCCTCAGCACCATCTTCCCCGGCACGAACACGTCATACCTGCCATTGGGATTAGTGAAGCTCCGGGGCGCATAGCTCTCCACCACAATGTCCATGGGAGGGTCATCATCAGCCCTGGACCCCTGCACCAGTGGGATCATGTCGGCCAGAAACATGTTCGCCACCGAATCCCCCAACTGGGTGAACTGGGTGGAGATGATTTTGAGATCATCATTCCCGCCACCCAGCGCATTCATGTCCACATCGGGGAAATTCTCCTGAATCCACCCATGCGTCCTGAAATTGGCAATATAAACCCTCTGATCAGGGGCCAGATCCTCAATCGCCCTCACCGAGGCGTCCACAAACACATTAAGAGGCCCATACACTACTGCCCCTACGTCCCCTTCCGTCCTCACTTCCTCCGCTGCCTCAAACAACCCCGGATCCGCCCCTGTTTGCACCTGTTGCTGGACCTCGCTAAAGGGGCTTTCCTCTCCAGTGATCTTGTTCTTGAAAACCGGCTCATTTCCCATCATTTTGGGAATGGACTCACTCTGGGCGTTGGGAATCCAGGGGGTATACTCAAAACAGACCCCTCCAACCGCCATCCACCAGACCCTTTCCCACATCCGGGCCTGCTCGTCCAGTTTTTCATCCAGAGCCTTGTCTAATCTGTCCACCACCTCCGCCTCAGCCAGTGCTTTGGGGTCTTTCTTATTAGGATTGGCCTTGAACACCATCCCAATGCTCGTCAATCGCCCCAAACACTTCCGCATCCGGTGCCCAATGAGGTTGAACACCAAATGCAGCTTGTTGTCATTGGTGGAATTGGCAACAATGGCCTTTTTCTGGGCCGTTACATGCTGCTCCCCGGCCACCATGGCGAGATTTGTCAGCACTCTCGCCTCAACACCACCTGTATGCCTGATTTTCTGCTGTCTGAGCCTCTCGTAGTCCTTTGTCAACTCGTCCAGCAGCACTTTTGCGTCAGAAATCGGCTGATCCATCACTTTTTGCCCAAATGCGGGTCACTTGTTGCCCGTTTTCTCGGCATGGAGGCCAAGAAAGATTGAATCCAGGTGGTTTTTGGCGTCTCCAGAAGCTCTTTGCCCCTGGGACGCCTCGAAAGAATGTGCTCCAAGCAGTCAAGGGTGTGATCTCGGTCCTTCACCCTCGCAAACTTGCCTGAAGCAGTCGCCTCTTCAGGCCAATGTGCCCATTCCAACTCAAAGGGAAGGACACTCAACCAGGGTGCCAGCCAGATTTTGCCTGCCTGGAAGTATTCCCGTGAGATCTCAGTGCGTGTTTCGGGGGTTTGCTTATTACCTAACAGGGTAATGTTGTAATTCTGCAACTCTCGCTTGAACTGACTGTTCGCATCGGCCCAGAAGATGCCTCTCCCACCCCATCTCAAGGCACTCTCTTCCATCAACCGCGCCCATTCAGGAATGCTCTGCGCCTCATTCAGGTCAATTTGACCCGCAATATACCTGTAATTGGGAATTTCATCGATGACAAACGCTTCCCCGTCTGGGCTAAAGGCAACGAGAACTGCACTTCGGTAAGTTCCAGTGTCGCTTCCACCGATAATGGCCCATCCACTGGGGAGGGAAAGATTATCTCTGGAGGCAGTTCGACCTGGATCGAGCCATAGATGCGGGTGGGTGCGGGGTGTGAAGACAAACTGGCCTCGCTGGTAGTTGTAACAACGTCCGATGAACTCTCCCAGCTGCCCAAGAAAAGCAATCTGGAACTTCTCCTGGGTCATAATCCCGCCTTTTTGCGGGTCAGCCCTGTCCATCGCCTCCTGGCTGAACGTATGAGGATTCACACTACGAGGAACACCGCAAACACAGTACCATTCGGGGAAGTCACCGTGCCCGTGCTCGTGGAAAACTCCCACCCATGGTCGATCAGGAGTCGTCGCAAAGACAGCGTATCCTTGACGAGCCTGGAGGTTTTGGCTAAATCCTGTGTAGCATTCAAGTCCTGGGAGTTGATAGGCTTCACAGTAGATGTAAGCGTCGTGTTCCTTGCCCTTGAGCGAATCTTTTCTCTCCCACGATCTCGCTTCATATCTCGCTCCGTTAGGCAAATCCAGATACATCCTTCCGTCCCTGGGGCGGTTTTGTAGGGACGAGTACTTCATCCCCATCCCCTTATCGCTCAACAGGGCTTCACAGATATACTCAAACTCTGGCTGGCAGATGTCGTATTCCAGTCCGACGAGCGCCACCCTGGCATCGGGTACGGCTGCAAACCCAGCCGCCCATCTTCCTCCAGCCCAACTCTTCCCGCTCTTAAACGCTCCCAGATCGGCCAGAACTCTAGCTGTCCCTTCAGGGCGGGGTAGAAGCTTTCTCCACTCTCTTGATTTGTCTGGGAGGCTAATTTCCAAGGCAAGGTCATCTTTCTCCGCTCTTTCCTCTGTCAGTACATACCCCCCAGCCGCCGCCCACCATTGCGCCTGATGCTCAAATGGCCTCTCGTCCATCTTTTCGCAGATGCGCTGACGGAACGCCCAGGCCAATTGATCGCGGATCTCAGTTGGGACGCGAGGCAACCTGTGCTCCTACCTTGATCCTCCCCATGAGAACGTCGTCCATGAACCGACTCATGGCGTCCTCCTTGCCGGCATTCCCTGCCAGCTTTGCCTCCAGAGCCTGCCTAAAGGTTTGACTCTTGGTCAACCTCATCCCCTCCATCTCCGCCGCATTGTTGGCATAGAGGAAATACGCCATCTCCTGATAATGCTTATCGAGGGCAATCTTCAACCGTTCCTGAGGAGGGAGATCCTGCCAGCTTCCACCTTGGTATTTCCTGACCTCTTCCTGCACATAGGTGTGCAGCCCCCAACTCCTCGCCAGCCGCAGCAAGGTGTCCTCGTCCTCCAACTCAGGGAAGAAATACCTCACCGCGACAAGGGGAGGCACCCCTGACTGAAGCATCAACGCGAACTGCTTAGCCTCATGCAGGCTTGGGGGGCGCATCGATATGGGTCAACATATAGACGTTCTTGCCGTTTTCCTGGTGGGACAGCCGGAAGGTGAGGGTGTGATAATGCCTGGGAGAATGCTCGGTGCAGGGGGAAATATCCAGCTGGAGCTTGTCCTTCTGCTCAAACTCCTCGACCTCCACCTCCAGCCCTGCCGAGAGCCTCAGGATGCTCCTAGGCATCCTTTTTCTTCTCTTCCTCTTCCTGCTGCTTCATCTGGATGATCGTCTGGATCAGCATGGGGGCGTACTTGATGAGAAACTTACCGACAGCTTTCCAATTCATAGCAAACTCACTGGGTTGATGTGGGTGAAGATGGGGGAGTAGGTGAAGGTACCTGGGGCGACCAGATCCGCATCAGTGGAGGGGTCAAAGGGTTCCATGCCCTCATCCCTACAAAGCCTTGTGCAGACCTCTGAACAAAACTGCTTATCCAGACTCTGCTTCCCGATGGTGTAGAACCTAAACAGCCCCCACACATCGTATTTCTGGCCCAGGTATTTAGTCCTCATGGCATAGATGCCAGAGGCAATGTCAAAGGGCACTTTGGGGCGTAGGACCAGGGCCAGACCTGAAGTCCTCAGGGGGTAGAACCCTACGCCTTCGGCCCTGGACCCCATGGAGGTAGAATTCCCCACAAACTGCTCAATATGTGAGTACTGGCTCCAGGTCTTGACCTTGATCGCCCACCCCAGGAGGCTCCTGTCGCTGCTGTAGAGGAGCAAGTCCCCAGGAAGCAGCTTCTTCGGATCGATCTTCATTCCTTCACAACCCTTTCAATGGGGGGCATTTCCACCACCAGCCTCGCCCCGCACACATGGACAATCCTCAGGAACCATTGAAGGGAGATGTATTTCTTCCCTCTTTTGCGGCTGCCCACTCTTTTCGCAAGGTATTGCTGAAGGGTCTGTGGCCGGATCCCCATCCTCCGCGCTACTTCTGCCTTCTTCAGCCCCACCCGCTCGATGAGCATCTCCGCCACCCCAATGGCCCCCTCAGGCGAATCGCTCATGTGAACCAGGGAGATCCTGGTGCCAGGTAAGGTGGTGCTGTCGCTCGGCACCACCGTAGGTGAACCCTGAGTCTCAGGAGGTACCCCTAGAAGCATGAAAGTATTGTAACTGACTTACGCAAACTTGGCAAACAAAGGGGTTAGGGGTAGTAGGGCGGGAGGAGGCCAGGAGGAGGGGAGACCCTATAAGTCTCCAGAAGGGCGAAGAAAAGGTAAGGGGGTCCGTAGGGGGAGGAATCTGTAACCCCCGAAATCCTTAGGAAATTTAAGGGTCGGTGGGTGTCATAACACACTCTCAAAACACCTCTACGCACCTCCACGCACACGTAGGGAAATGCAAAAGGATTAGTTTGCCATGTATTTGCCACTTGGCGAACCTGACGCCAGTTTGCCATCCCCCAAAGAGCGTCTAACCTGTAACCCCTTCATTTGCAATCACTTAGCGGCACTTGTAATATACCATATATATACTCTCTGGGCTTTTGTGACCATTTACTTTCACCAGGGGGTTTTCCTAAGGATTTTCAACCTCCTTCTTCCCCCTATAAGTCTCTAACTAGTCCCCCCTCCCAACCGTTTCGGGTGCGAGCTAGCGCAAACTCACACCCCGCCGCCAGACCCCCCACCCCCCTAGGGTGCGCCTGGGCTGGCCTTCCGGTCACAAGCAGGTCGCATGCCAGCCACCTGTCACTGTAACCTATTGATTCTAATATACTTAGGACTTAGCACCACTGAACATGATATTCATGGGTTCTGACCTAAGTCCTTATGGCTCAATCACTTAGCGTGCCTGTGTCGCCAACCTTTTGCACCCTACAATGGCACAGGATTAGCCTATGCAGCCAAGCTTGTCTGTAGGTCCGCTAGGCTAGGACAAATCCCGTGCCATAGGTGCTAAGCAATACTGTTGCCATATTGCCAACAATGCTTGGGGTGCCGGGTTTCCGCAATACTGCCGACATCCCGTAACGGTTTGTCGGCACCGCTGCCATATGGCAATGCTACTATATCTGGTATTGCAATACCTTACACTGCTGGTGGATTTTGCTACAGGCTAAGTCCTTATTCCGCTTGCACTTACGGGACTTGTAGCGTATTTCCACGTTCTGGGTCTCTTCTCTACTCTATCCTGCCTGCAATACCGCGCAATACGCCATGGCACGCGGTCTGCAATACTTGGTGGCAGGAAAGGATAATGGCAAGCAAACCCACAGGCGCGGTCTTTTATCAAGGCCCATCGTGCCTTGTAACGGACAGCGGACCTAGTCGTGACATTGTCGGGATTGTTACGTTTGAATCGTCAAACGCGAAAACCGGCAACATGCCACAGGTCTGGTTCTTGGACGATGCCGAGCCACCAATGGTGGCAGCCCAGGCAGGCCATGATACGGGGGTTTGTGGAGATTGTCCGCTAAGGTACGCGGAAACAGGGGTCTGTTACGTGGTTTTGATCCAAGGTCCGCGTGCGGTATGGCAAGCCTACAAGGCAGGCAGGTATCCTAAGGTTACCGCAAGCCAAGCCAATGCAATGCTTAGGGAACATGGTAAGGCAAGGTTAGGCGCATATGGTGACCCTGCTAGTGTGCCATTGCAGACCTTGCTAGACCTTACCAGGGGTCTTAGGTGCACAGGCTATACACACCAGTGGAGACGTGCGCCTGCATTGCGTAACCTGTGCATGGCAAGCCTTAACAGTGCGGCGGAAATTCCTGAGGCTAGGTCTCAGGGGTGGCGTTTCTTTCTGTTCCAAGCCGAGCTTGGCACAATGGCAGACCCCAAGGTTAGGGTTTGTCTGAACACTACGCACGGCAGACTCTGCAAGGATTGTCTACTGTGCAATGGCTCAGGCCATGGTGCCAACGTGGACATTGTGGTGCAAGCCCACGGCTCAGGTGCCGGGAACATTGACAAGGTTGGCAACAAGGTTGCATAAGTATTGACTGTGAGGACGCCATGAGAAAGCAATTTGTAACCTGTGCCAAGTGCGGCAAGGTGGCGAAGACAGACTCGACAGTGATCCCGCATGAGGTTGGTACGCAGAAGTGCATGAGGTGCCCTGACTGCGCGGGAGAAGACGGCAAAGCAAGTATGTGCCGTGCATGCTGCCCCACTGGACACGGGACAAGGTTTGAAGGCACCGAAGGACAGGATCGCGAGAGCTACAGCGACGACCAGGACCGGGAAAACTACAGCTGAGACAATATGGCAGCAAGGTTGCATAAAGATTGATTGGAGGGTCACCATGGAACGGGAAGTCAAGGTCATCAGGGTTCCCATCCCGAAATGGAACTTCGGCGGCTACATCTTGAGGGTTCTGGAGAGTCTGCCGGAAGAGACACCGTGGGTTGTGACCTTCGCGGCAGATCGGTCCCTGGCTGCCCTGATCGAAGTGGAGGGCAGGATGCCGGTAGAGGTTGTCGGGAAGTAAGAGGGCGGTTTGTTCCTTGCGCTAGGGGTTCTGAGGCTGATCTAGCCGACGCCTGAGGGCAAGAACCCCTACCAGAAGGAGACAAGCCAATGAAGGCTGCAACGTTTGTCGGCGTGCATCAGGGGCGCAAGGTTTATCGCGTCCCGGTGCGGATCAGCTTGAGTCAGTATCGTGATGAACCTTGGCTGTTCGTTACAGAACCCAGGGTAGAAGAGCACCTGATCATCGCGCACAGTGCGGCTGAGGCTGCTAACTGGGCCATTGCAAACCTCGCATCGGAGCCTGAGACAGAGGTTGTGGCATTCGGCCCCAAGGGTGGAGAGACCCGGCGGTTCTTTGGTTGGCAGAGCTACATCTGGCGGAACATCGGCTTGGAGCACAGGAGAGAGTACCAGCCCAAGCTTTGGCTGGATTGTCTGATGGACGGCACAAGGGTTGCGTAAGGTATGGGGCAGGAGGCACCCAATGCGATTTGTTATCACTGGCCTAATCAATGGTGTCTACCTTTACGTTGCCAAGGGCAGTATGCGCGGTTGGCCTATCTGGACTGCCGATGCAAGAGACGCGGCAACGTGGGCAACGCGCAAGCTGGCACGCGCGTGGGCTGGTGAGCTACTGAACCGTCGCGGAGTCAGTCTTGAGGCAAGAGAAGCGTAGGAGACACCCAATGGAGTATGAAGTCCGGGCGGTCTTCGTTGAGGAGAGGGACGACTCGGGAGGCTGCACTAGCTTGCCGCTGGGTCAGCCCACGCCGGAAGGTCACAGGCCCGTGGGGTTTGGGCTTTACCGGAGGGTTTATCAGAGGGTTGGGCGGGAACTCTACTCAGAGCTTGAGTGGATCTCGGATCACGTAACGGTGGAGGAAGCAGAGCAGGAACTGCGTAGGAGGATGCCGTGAGTCACAACTTGGCGGAGTTCAACGGTCAGTATGCCATGGCGTATGCAGGGGATACGCCGTGGCACAGGCTGGGGCAGAGGTTGCCCAGCTTGGCAAACCTGGATCAGGCTATCGAGGCTGCAAAGCTTGGGTACCTTGTCGAGACCCAGAGCCTCTACCTTGCAGACGGCAGGGCAGTAGAGGACGCACAGGCGGTAATGCGGGTCGTCACAGGGCAGCCCTCGATCATCCTGGGAACAGTGGGCAAGGGGTATACGCCCATTCAGAACATCGATGCTCTCGATATCGTGCGGCCCCTGATCGAGGCCAATGGGGCAAGGATCGAGGCGGCAGGAGCGTTGGGCAAGGGTGAGCGGGTTTGGCTGCTGCTCAGGATGCCGGAGCTTGACCTGAGCATTAGTGAAGGTGACGACGTTAGGGGTTACCTGCTCATTCACACCAGCCACGATGGAACCCTAGCCTACGGGGCGAGATTCACACCCATTCGCGTGGTCTGCCAGAACACCTTGTCTGCTGCATTGGCAGGCAGGGAGAACCGCACGTTCATCACCATTCGGCATACCAAGAACGCCGGCCAGAGGATCGCTGAGGCAAAGCGGCTCATGGTCAAGATGCACGATGCCATGAAGGCGTGCGGCGACACGTACGCAGAGCTGGCTACCAAGAACATGGGGCCGAGGGAGCTTGCCAAGTACATCGAGGCAGTGTTCCCGCCGGATCAGGAAGATGAGAAGGTCTCCGACACACTCAAGCGTCGTCGCGAGACGGTTGCCAAGCTGGTGTTTGCTGGGCAGGGTGCCGAGCTTTGCACCCAGGGCGAGACAGCGTCGGTTTGGGGAGCCTTCAATGCGGTGTGCGAATACTTCGACCACGTCAGAGTCGAGGAGAGCACTACCAAGTCAGGCAAGCTGGCGACCGACACGTCTACCATCTTCGGCGGCAATGCCACCTTCAAGGATCAGGCTCTGAGGCTCGCGATTGCTCAGGCAAGACTCAAGGTTGCAGCGTAAAGGGGCATGGGGATAGGCGGCAATAACAGAGGGGGAATCGCCGCCCGCTTTAGATAGGCATCGCGCCTGTGATCCTAGCCCTCACTTAAGGGGAGATAACGGCAATGGCTCGCACGTTCATCGCTGACTGGCTGATGCCGACACCACAGGTGCGCGTGGCCCTGGTCATCATGCCGCCAGCGCAAACCTATCGATTCAAGGTTGCGCTTCGTTTGGGGCAGGACGATAGCATCGAAATTCTGCAAGCAGTGCGGGATCTATGCTTCCCGGCGCGGGAGAAATAACCCATGATGATGCCAAACCCGCCCAAGGTGAACGGTGAGGACCGAGGTTACCAGATCTTCAGGTTTGTGATGGAGACCGGAGTCACCGAGACCGTGGAGAGCCTCGACCTGGAGAGAGCTTTGGCTGCCTCGACCATTGCGGTCGCCAGGGGCAGGGAGATCTCTGGGCGCATTGCAGACAGTGTTGCCTGCATCAGGCGGCAGATCGTCGTCACCCTTGAGATCAGGAAGAGGGTGGACAAGGAGTTGGCTGAGGTGCCCAAGGTTGAGCCTGCCAAGCCCATCGCGGACGGGGGCAAGGGCGCAAGGTTGCAGCCCAAGCCCAAGGTGCAGCCGCCGGCAATGTTCAGAGTGAAGGCAGGGAGTGATCCCTTGTAGGGAGAACCTACTGTGGAGATGAAATTCGACCTGACGCAAAGCGAGGCGGTTGCGCTCCTGGTGGCATTGCGAAACGCCTACCTTGTTTACCTGGAGAGTGGAGACAAGGGTGGGTACTGGCAGGACCGTGCCAAGGAGGTTGATGAGGTATATCTGCGCCTCGCCAGCCAGTATAGGGAGCAGCTAGAGCAGAAGAGGTAAGGGACCATGGACGGGAAATGCCACAGGCACCTCGCACCTGAGTATGACGCCTACTGTGCGGTGCTAAGAGAACTTCGGTTGAAGCCATTGAGCTATCGCCAATGGTGGAGGGCAGTGAGATGAAGACCATTGAGCGCAAGGTTGTGCCAACAGCCTACACGGCGATCAGGACCAGGATCTGGGTAGGACCGACAATCTGCGAGCGGCTGGAGAATGGGCAGTTGGAGCTAGTCCTGCCTGAGGATTGCCACCTCTATCTGGTCGGCACAGAGTACGTCTACATCAATGCGCCGGAGGGGGCTGACCTGAGCCACCTCAAGTTTGTGTCGAGGGATTGAGCTATGAGGGACTGACAATGGCAAGTGAAGCATTCGACCTGGAGACTGGAGAGAGGCTGGAGACAGATCTCTTTGGGGATTACTACGATCCCGCCATGGTTGCAGCGAGTGAGAGGTGCTACCTGACGGGGCACCCTGTGGCGGTATTGAGAGAGGAGAGGCTGGCCTGGGTGCTCTACCCTGGTGAGAGGCTGGCGAATGGGCGGGTTGTGGCGCTTGAGTATGTGGATGTGGCGTTTGAGGAACAGGTGTTGTGGGAGGCGGCATGAAGGTCTTTGCGCTGGCCTACGAGACCCAGGGCGGCGAGCATGGAGACTTCATCTACTACGCTCACCGCGAGCATGCAGACGCGCATTGTGAGAAGAACAACCAGCGTGTGGAGACTAGCAAGGTACTGGGTGTGAAGAGGTGGTACGTGCGCCCGCTGCATGTGAAGGAAGAGCTATGACCTGGGTCTATGACGACGGAGGTCGCAAGGCTGCCGGGTATTCCGAGAAGCGCGGCGACTGCGTGACCAGGGCGATTGCGATTGCCACAGGTTTGCCTTATCAGGTTGTCTTCGATGGGTTGAAGGCAGAAGCCGAGAGGGAGAGGCCCAGGCTCAGGTGGCATAAGGGAGAGCAGGGGAGGAAGGAGTTCACCAGACGCAAATCCTCTGTGAGCCATGGTGTGAAGCCGGCGACGACTAGGAGGTATCTGGACAAACTGGGGTGGGAGTTTGTGCCCTGCATGGCAGTGGGAACTGGGTGCAAGGTGCATCTGAGGAAGAGCGAGCTACCCAAGGGGAGGCTGATCATCAGGTGCTCCCTGCATCTCACGGCAGTAATCGATGGGGTGATTCACGATACGTATGACCCCTCCAGGCAAGGGACACGATGCGTGTATGGGTACTGGAGGAAGCGGTGAGCAAGGAGGCCGCTCAGGTGACGACAATCCGGCAGAAAACCACAGCATGGTTTTACGAGTGCCCGGTCTGTCACCACTCATGGGCTGAAATGGCTCAGGAAGACAATACTGCTGGCCTTGACAAGGAGAGGCAAGAGAAACACTGTAGGAAACACCGAGCCAGGAAGGAGCAGGTTGCATGAAACGCAAGGTGCGCTGGTTGGTGCAGGCGCGAATTGATCATGCGACGATCACTTTGTGCGTGTATGAGGAGACGTTGGAAGCGGCAAGGAGGGAGGTGCTAAAGCGGCATCCTGATTGGCAGATCATCCAGGTGTTTGAGCAGTCGGATATGCTCACCGATGTGATGAGGTTGGTGGGTGTATCGTGAAATGCGAGGGCTGTGGCAAGGAGTTTGTAGCGAAGAAGGACGATAAGGTGCGTGACAGACCAAGGGTGTTCTGTAGCAGAATGTGCGCCAGGGCTTATCAGAAGCGTTTGTGGTGGGCAGGGAGGAAGATTACAGTCAAGTCAACCCGCTGAGGCTCGCCGCACTGCGGCAGCATAATGTCGCCTTGCAGCAACATTGCGTGCTGAGGTAGGAATAAGGTTGACTTCCAAGATCACGTTGGGTATGTTCATCGGGTGGTCCCGAGTAGTAGAATCCGGCCCAGCGTGACCACAGGAAGGATTCAGGCGTAATATCGATGAAAGAGCCTATCTTCACCGAGGCTCAAATCGGGATGATGTTTGAGTTCCTAAAGGAGATTGCGTCAGGTAGTGTTTGTGACTGGTGCCTGCAAGGAGAAACTGGGTGCACGGGTTGCAAGCTCGCCCAGGAACTCCTGGCAGAGATTGAGGCTGCCCAGCCAGAGGCCCAGGCAGCCCAGCTAAAGATCAGTTGAGGCAGGGGGGGGGGGTGAACGCCTTTACCCCCTCTTCCGAAACGACGCCAGCATCTCCCCATCCTCCCGCCAAGTAACCCGCATAACGAGATCTCCCTCCACCGGCCAGTCATACCAGACTGCCTCGATCCCGTTGCCTACGCCTTCATGCGCGTAGCCTTGAGGGCACTCTGGGGCAGGGGTGAGGTCGTAGGCTTCTTCGACCTCCAGGCTCCGCTTGGGATCCCAGTGTGCACGTTTGGAGTCACTGTAATGCTTCATGGTAGGCTCCATGATTCCTCCTCCTGGCACTGTGATACCATACTGCGGCAAGTTTGAGCAAACTTAGTCGTCGTCGGCAGGGGACCAAGTGAGGTCGAGGCAGTAGGAGCCGTAGGAAGGGACAGCAATCAGCCCGTCCTTTTGGAGACCCTTCAAGAGCCTGTCGAGGGTGCGAGAGGACATATCGCGGATCTTCTCTAGGAGCTTCTCCCTGGAGATGAGAGACCCGTCGATGGGGAACTGGCGAATGACGTGGAGACCTTTGTTGCCGTGTTTGTCGTAGGCTTCATACCAGGACTCAGGCGGCTCCAGGAACTGACCGCGCTGCCCTGAGCGGACTAGGTGGAAGGACTTGGCCTCTTCGGATCGAGTGGCAATGGTAAGAAGATGAAAGGGTCCGTTGATCTCTTCAGGGACTTGGAGGATGATTTGAGAGCCGACATAGCCGGTGAAGGCAACAGAACCGGAGGCGCGATCTTGGGGACGGGAGTACTTGGCGTCCACCCTTACCTTGTTGGTATGGTGCGTCCCTACGATGCAGACTCCATGGGCCTTGGCCCATCGGTTGAAGCTGATGAGGAGAGGGGCGACTATGTTGTAGGAGTTCAGGTCGCCTCGCATGAGGGGGCCAATGGGGTCAATGATGAGGAGGTCCACGTCCTTGAAGGTGGAGAGGAGAGCGTCCCGGAAGGCTTCTGTGTCGTGCTCCCATTGCTTGAGAGAGATCATCGGGTCATCCACCAAGGTGCGGAGCTTGATGCTAGAGGCATCCACCCCACAGGCATCTGCGATCTCACGGTAGTCATCCCAGGTGCGGTCGCAAGCGATGTAGCCGATCTTGAGGTTGGGTGGGGGGTAGTAGGTATCCAGCCACGCAGAACCTGTTTGCTGACAAGCGATTAGCTGCATGAGGAGCGTGGTTTTGCCACCTTGAGGAGGCCCAACAAAGAGATTGAGTTGCTCATGGGGCAAGAGACCTGGAACCAGATATGAGGACATTTGCCCTAGCTTCGCTTGTTATGCTTGTCAAGTTTGACTAAAGTAGTGATATGACAGAGGTGGTCAATATGACCCCAGTGCCGACGCCGAATGAGCCGATCATGTGTGCCGTGTGTGGGCAGATGCTGCTCGCCCACTTCGCGCCGAATGGTGCATGGATGGGATGCTACGACCTTCCTGATACGGAAGTAGTTGTTACCCCAACCAACATCAAGTACATGTTCCAAATGACGGGGGAGGCTCACGGCATTGCAGTGAAGCGGGCACGGGAGGTCGCAGCGGGGCCACGCCCGAGAGTGAAGTATGCCCTGAAGAAGAACGTCAAGGGGCAAGAGAAGCTTGCCAAGGAACTCACTGGGCAGACCAAGGCTTTGTATCAGCATCTGTCAACGGTGGTTGATGGGGTGACCGTGCCTGCCATCTGTGAGAGCCTGCACATGAAGCCGACGAGTGTGGAGTTTGCGCTGTGGAAGCTCAAGAAAGCGGGACTCCTCGAAAGCCTGCCGCTGTAAAAGGAAAAGGGGAGACGCAAAGCCTCCCCTTCTCTTCCCGCCTACTGCTTAACGCTCACACTTCCGGGGGTTTTTGGCCCCGAGACATGACCGAAAGGGTTTGAGGGGGTGCTCTCCCCAACCCCAGTTGGGCCAATGGCTGCCACCGTGGCGCGGTATTGCGTCGTGGGCGACAAGGGCAGTGACCCGATGACGGTCAGGATCTCCGCTCGCACCACCCCATCAGTGCCTGGGGCGGGCTTGCCCAGGTTGGTCACTTGCATGGGAGCCGCCGCACCCTCGATGTAGATGCGGAACTCGTAGTAGGTGACCATGGGTGACCCGTCTGGCAGGGTCACGCTGTGGTCGGCGGAGGGAATGAACTCCACCTTGGAGGGATTGGCGACATAGGTCTGCGCCGATCCCACGGTCGAAACGAGCACAAACAGTCCAGCTAGGGCGAGATTCTTCCTCACTCGCACCTCCTTTCGTTGGGGTCCACCTTACCACTTGGCGCAAGGTGTTGACAACCTTGCCGCAATATTGTAAGGTATCCTCACGCTCGGGGAGGGCGGGGGATGCCAATCAGGTTGGTAGATCGGTCCAGGGTGGAATTGGACTGGACGTGCCCCAGGGCGCGGTTCTGGTCTACGGAGTTTGAAGGACGGGGGATTGCACCCCAGGACTCCCGCACTGAACTGATCTTCGGATCAACCTTACACGGGGCTTTCGCTACGGTGCTGTCAGGTGCCATGGCGGATCCCGCTCTCCTCGCGGCGTCAATCAGGACAGAACTACTTACCGTCGATAGCAATCTGGCTCTCATTGGAGAGGGGTTGTTCTGGGCGTTTCTGCGCTATTTCCACCCCTGGCTCATGCAGCAATACGAGGTCGTGAGCCTGGAGAAAGAGGTGACGCTGCACCTGGGCAACGCTTGGTGCTGCTCGGATCACGGCGAGACCCCCATCTACCTCATGGTCAAGCCGGATTGCATCCTGAGGCGCAAGACAGATCGCACCCTCTGGTATGTCGAGTGGAAGACCACCGGGTTCAACAATGAAAAGTGGATCAACTCATGGCGGAGTGCAATTCAACTCCATGCCGGCTGTGTGGCAATCGAGCGTGAGTTGGGTGAGGAACTAGCGGGGAGTATGGTCGTCGGCCTTTATAAGGGCTACAAATCAAACGGCACCCTCTACTCTCCGCTAGTGGCGGCTTACTACAAGGCCGGAGTGCCGGGGGTCATTCCCGATCAGTGGAGGCTGGAGTGGACTAAGGGCTGGGAAAGAACGTCCCTCCAGTTCTACCCAGGCGGGATGCAGGCGTGGGTGAAGCAATTGGCATTGGAGAAGGTGAGGGAGTTGTTCCCTACCACGCCCGCGATTCCTGTCAATCGGGAGATGGTCGAGAGCTTCGTTCAACAGCAGTTCTATCGGGAGCGGCAGATCCTGGAATACGCCAACGGCAATTGGGCATTGGACGAGGTATTTCCTCAGCACTTCCGATCCTGCACTCCGGCCTTTGGGAATGCGTGTCCGTTCAGGGACGCCTGCTGGTGCCCGACAGTAGGGGAGGATCCCTTGGCTTCGGGCCTCTATCGGCGGAGAGAGCCTCACCACCAGATGGAGATCGATCAGATGGAGGGAGGAGATGAGTAGGTCACACCGGGAGTGGAAGGGAGCGAGGGCGGTAGAGGAGGCTACCCAGTTTGTGCTGCGAGTGGCGAAGGGAGTCGTCACCCTCGATAGCTCAAAGACGTTCTTCTACGACTCCAAGAAACCCCCAGGGTTGCGGGTGTTGGCGGCATTGGATTTTCTCAAGCGATGCGGCCACGGCGTCATGGTGAGGTAGTCATGCCAAGGGTTCTGCCCAGGGAGACCACACGGGAGGTGGAGTTGTGCAGTGAGGCAATCCTTGCTGCGCTCGATGAATTCGGTGAGAAGGACATTGGGGTCATTCTCGCCGGGATGGCGGATGCCATTCAGGACATTGCCGCCAGGGAGCCGGATCTAGAGGAGCAAGCTCTCGATGAGGTGGTGAGTCGGTTGGACAACTGGGAGTAAGGATGGAGAGCCTGAGGGGACTGGCGTTAGCCATCCTCAACCGGGCACTCCTCGATCTTGGGAGCAAGCGGCAATGCGACTGCGGGTGTTGGAAGACCCGTGGGGAGTGTGCAGCGGCGTTTCTCCAGGATGAAGCCTGCGAGATCTGGTGCTACCACGCTGGGATTGATGTAGCGAGTTTACGAAATGCTGACGACGGGAAGTTTGCTCGTTATCGGAGAAACCGGGTCAGGCAAAACCACCCAAATCGGGGAGGTCGCCGTAAGCGTCAAGAAGCAAACGGGGCTGAACTGCCGGTTGTACACAGCAGATCGCGGCGGGGTGGCGTCGATCCAGCACCTGATCGACCTGGGGATCATCGAGGTCGAGAGATTCAGACCGGGGGAGGACGACATCTGGCTGTGGTTGAGGAAAGCCACAACAGGGCAGAAGAGGGACGACAAGGGCAATTGGTCAGATGGGAAGGAGGGGGTTGGCTTGTTTGCCTTTGAGAGCATGACGAGTTTTGCCGAGGAACTCATGCTCGATCTGAGGCGAGAGACGGCAGCGGGAAGGCTGATTGGAGGCAAACCTTCCTTCAGTTTCAAGCGAGGAACGACCACGATTGCCTCCAATACGGAAACGCACTACGGGCTGGTGCAGGAGACCATGCGGGAGGAGATCTGGAGAAGTCAGAACCTTCCGGGGTTGGGCTTCTGGACGGCGAGGTTGAAGAGAGATGAGGAGGATGACAAGTCCTCCATGCTGGGGCCGCTGGTGGTGGGGAAGGCGTTGACGACCTTGGTCCCCTCCTGGTTCCGGTGGACGTTCAGGATTCAGGGTGTGCCGGGAATGGCGGGTGCTCCGGCTCAGCACATCCTGTGGTTGCAGGAGCATACAGATGGGCAGGTAGGGAGCTACAGCAACGCAAGGGTGCCCCTGGCAGGGTTTGCCAAGCTCCCGGCGAAGATCATTCCAGCGTCAGTGCCCGAAGCGTTGGAGTTGGTGGAGAAGGTCCAGCAGGAAGCAATGCTGGCCGCGAAGAAGGCAATCGGGCTGTGAGGGAAATGATGGAAAGAGCAGAGTTGTTGGCGCAGTTGGCGGAGCCGGAGCAGGTCGATTGGGACCACTACCAGGATCCGGGGGCGTATGTGCCGCCGCCCCAGGCGAAGGATGCGAATGGGAGGTTTGTTCGGTTCCTGGCACAGGCTCCACAGACGTTTGAGTTCGGGGCGACCAAGGAGGGGTACCTCATGGTCAGCTTCGACCTCCAGATCACCGGGACGGTCAAGCAGGACCAACAGGTGAGCTACACCCTGAGGTTCTGCCGTGCGAGCGTGAAGAAGTTCACCAACCGCAAGACGGGGGAGAGCCTGGAGCAGTCGATGCTGGGGAACTTCCTCCGGGCAGTGGACAAGAGATTGCGGCCCAGGAGCAACTCCGAATACATCCAGGCGGTCGAGAGCGTGGGTGGCCGCGCCCTGGGGGTCACCATCGACTGGGAGGCGTACGACGCGGAGAGTTCCACCCAGGTCGCCCAGCACTACGACGACTTCCCTGGTGAGAACGGCCAGAAGGAACCCTACATCGTCACCGAGGACGGGCGGAAGATCGCGGCACGGGCGGTAGTGAAGCAGTTCTTCAGCCTGGAGGATTGAGAGGGGGAGGGGTGACCCTCCCTCCCTCTGCAAGACCATGGACAAGATCATTCACATCGGACAGCTGGCTGTTGGCGTCTACACCGACTGGGAGGATTGGTTCGTTTGGGCCAATTACACGCTGGAGAGCGATCCCTACATCATCAGGCTTAGCGTGGGGCTTCTCGGGGTGAACGCCTACGTCGAGTACTACCGTGGCAACAACTGAACGAATCACCCTTCAGGTGACCTCTGAGGATATCGAGAACGCGCGGAAGGAGCTTACAGGGAAGGTAGATGCACTGCATGTCCATGCGTGCCCGGTGTCCCAGGCTCTCCGGCGTAGGTATGGGAAGGTCTATGGCGTGGGGATCAAGCATATCTACCGGAGGGACGACGACAAGGTGAGAACGCCCCTTCCTGGGCCAGTGCGGGAGTTCATCACCAGATTCGACAATGGGCTGCTGGTTAATCCTGGCGTGTTTGAAATCGAGGTTCCACTGTGAGCGACGACCTGGAAATCACCGAAGAGCAGCAGAAGAGCATGGAGGTGTTCTTCACGCACTTCATGGAACACGTCCATGCGATGGCTATCACTGAGAAGGACGGAGCCGCGTTTGAGCTTCAGGGATGGCTGGAGAAGGGTGGTGCGGATGCTGGCTTGGCGCTATGGGCGCTGATGACCGGGATCGTCGCCCAGTGCGAGGTGATGGAGGAGGCTTTCAATCAGGCAGTGAAGAGCCAGATTGCCGAGGCGTTCAGGATGGTGAGCCTGATGGGCAATAAGGGGAAGGAGACGGTGCATTGATGCGCGGTAGGGATATCAACAGCAAGAAGCACCGGGCGGAGAAGAGCCTCAGCAAGCATGGGAAGAGAACCAATGTCGGGGATCCCAACAGGAAGTGAGTGCTGTAAGAAGGTGGTCCCCATTGGTGAGCAGTTGCGGGTGTTGAGGGGCGAGAGGGATCAATACAAAGCATTGTATGAAGCCTTGATGGAGTTCATCAATTTTGCCCTCCACACACAGTCCCTGGAAAAAGCCTCCCAGATGATTGCCTTGTATGTTGAAAAAACCCCAAAGCTGTGACGGGTGCCCGTTGAGGGGCTTAGGCCAAGGGTTCATGCAGCCCGTGGGGTGCATGAATCACGGGGTGATGCTCATTGGGGAGGCATTGGGGGAGCAGGAGGCACAGGTAGGGGAGCCGTTTGTGGGGAGAGCCGGGTTCACCCTCATGCAGTTGATGCAGAGGGCAGGGGTGAGGAGGGAGGACTTCCTCATCGCCAATGCCGTGTGGTGCCGGCCTCCACAGAACAAGTTGAGTGGGGAGGAGTACGAGGTCGGGGCGATTGCTCACTGTAGGCAAGCCCATTTGTTGCCATTGATAAAGGCAGCAGGACCGAGGGTGTTGGTGCCCCTGGGCAATTCGGCTCTGTTCTCAGTAGCGGGGGTCAGGAACATCTTGGATAGACGAGGGTATGTCGAGGTGGACCCGATCCTAAACGCATTCATCCTCCCCACTGTTCACCCCAGTTTCATCATGCGGGGGAATACCAACTATGGGGCGGTTTTCATCAGAGATTTGCTGAGGGCAGTGGAGGTGGGGGAAGAGGGGTGGAAACCGGCGAAGAAGGATTATGTGCTGGATCCCCATCCCTTTGAGGCGGCGAACTGGGCGCGGCAGTATCTGAATGCGTTGAATTCGGTCAATCCCGATCTCCGGTTGGCGTACGACATCGAGACCCCCATGAAGGGGGAGAAGGAATCAGAGATCGACTGCGATGATCCGTCCTTCTACATCTACCGGATTGGCTTTTCCCACGGGGCCAACAGTGGGATCTCCATGCCCTGGAAACCTGACTACATGCCTGCGATCAGGATGGTCCTGGGCAGCCCTGGCGAGAAGATCGTCTGGAACGGCGACTACGACACACCCCGCATCCAGGCCAATGGCATCACCATCAAGGGGCTGATTCACGATGCGATGATCGCGTGGCATGTGCTGCACACAGATCTCCCCAAGGACTTGGGCTTTGTGGCGTCGTTGATGCTCAAGGACCAAGCAAGGTGGAAGCATCTCTCCTCAACTGACCCGGCTTACTACAATGCCAACGACTGCGATGTGACGTGGCAGTTGATGCAGAAGACCGAGGAGTTGTTGAAGCAAACCGATCAGTGGGACCGGGTGTATGTCAGGCATGTCGTGCAGCTGGACCCCCTGCTCAAGCACCTCCATGACGTAGGGATGCCCATCGACCTGAGCATCAGGGCAGAGAGCGCCGTGAAGATCGACCAGCGGTTACGGGAGATCAAGGTGGAGATGCAGAAGATCGTCCCCTTCGCGGTGAAGGAGTTGAAGGTCTACGAGCGGCTGCCGAAGGACGTGGACCAGCGGAAGCTCCGGGGGGTGCAATACACCCAGGTCGAGTCCACCACTGAGACCAAGCAGTGCCCGAAGTGCGGGAAGCAGGGGAAGTTTTCTGAGAAGAGGCATCCATGCAAGGTGCCGTTGGAACTCATCAAGGTGCCCTGCTTCAAGTATGCCGAGGTCTTGGAGTGGAAACCGTCGAATAAGGGGTTGAAGAACTACGCCCACGCCAGACGGCACAACCCGGTCTTCAAGGGCAAGGGGCAGGACCGCAAAGTCACGTTTGACGAGAAGGCAATCAGGAAGCTCATCACGCGGTATCCCCAGGATGAATTGTATCCGCTCATTCTGGAGTATCGGGAGTTGGACAAGATTGCTGGGACGTATGTGGGGAGGCCGGTGGAGGAAGAGGCGAGGGCCGCATGAAGGGTGAGATCCGGCTGTGGAAGTTCTTTGCTGCCGTGCTGACGCTGGTCCTGTGGCTGGCGATATGGCAGACCTTGTGGGAGTCGTTGAAGGGGGGACTGTTGTAATGGACGCGACGATTGATGCAGTGGATCTGCTGAAGAAGCAGCAAATCCAGGTGCTGGGTGCAGTGGACCTGAGCGACGTGCAACGCGAAGCTGGGTGGAAGATGGTCTATCACGCTCAGCAGAAGCTGGAGAAGGATCTCAAGGTGCGGGTGGATGAGTACCTAGCGTACCTCAAGGGCGGCAGGGATCCCAACCCGGAATACGAGACCAATGTTGATTAGGGGTGGGTTCCCGGTGGGGGGTGACGGGAGGGTGCATACCACCTTCACGCACAACCCATCTACCCTCCGCCTCTCTTCCCGTGCCCCCAACCTGCAAAACATCCCCAGGGGTGGGGACAGTGAGGTGCAGCGGTTGGTGAAGGCTATGTTCGTGGCCCCGGAGGGGAAGGTCTTCTATGGAAGAGACTTCTCGGGGATCGAGGCGGTCCTGGTGGGCTACTTCGCGACGGATCCAGGCTATATCCGCCTCGCGAAGATGGACGTGCATAGCTTCTTCACGGCGTGGAGCTTGTATGAGTTGGAGAGGAAGATCCTCTATACGGATGTGCCCCAATTGGACTGGGGAGATGATGCACTGAGGGAAGCTCTGGCGTCCATCAAGAATAGGTTCAAGGCTGAGAGGACATACCACAAGCCCTTCGTTCATGGGGGCAACTACCGCATGGGAGCCAAGACAGCCCAGGAGGAGTTGCTGAAGCAGACCGGGCACACCTTCTCGGTGCAGAAGGTCCAGAAGCTGTTCAATTTCTACTTCAACCTCTTCCCGTCGATCCCTAAGTGGCATGGGGAGCTATGCAAGACCGTGGACGGGACCAAGACGATGAGGGACGAGGCGACTCCCAAGTATCGCCCCTTGGCAGGGGATGCGGGGGTGTCCTATGTCCAGAACCCCTGGGGCTACCGGCATCATTTCTATCAGGTCTTGGACTGGAAGCGGATTGGGGACCAATGGACCTGGGCCTACGGGGAAGATGCGAAGAGGTTGATCGCGTTTCTTCCTCAGTCTACAGCGGCGGCGATCTGCAAGGAGGCTGCCCTGCAATTCTGGGAGAAGTATCCCAACCTGTCAGCCACTCTCCGCCTCCTCATCCACGATGAGTTGTTTGGGGAGTGCGAGGAGGATGAAGTCGAACGGATTCAGGTAGCTCTAGCTACCGTCATGGAGCAACCGTGGGCACAGTTACCAATGCCCGAAGGGTGGAGATTGGGTTCATTCCTGTCGATTGGGAGCGAGGCGAAGTCGGGGAAGTCGTGGGGGTTGATGAAATGAGAAAGAGTTTCTTGGGGAGAATCAAGCGTCTGTTCCTTCGGTCCCGTGTGGCGAAGCTTGAGAAGGAGATCTTCGGTGGGCACCCTTTCAGGTTGCGGCTCCTGAAAAACGAGTCCCTGGTCGATCAGGTGGACGCAATCGAGGACAAGCTGCGCGAACTGGCGCGGGTCATGGGGTATGAGATCCAGCCGGTCTACAAGGAGTGGGAGATCGTCAAGGCTAGCGAGGCATCGAAGACGCCTGACGAGGATCCCTTCTAGCCATGAGAATCGCCCTAGACATGGACGGGTGCCTCAGCAACTTCTGGGACGCCTTTGAAGACAAGATTGTCCAGGTAGTGGGGAAGGATCGGTTTCCTCTCCGCGCCTACGGGCAGCCTCCTGCTGTCTGGAACTGGGTGGAGGAGGCCGGCTACGACGACTGGGACATTCGGCAGGCGTGGATGGAGATCTTCAAGTCGCCGGATTTCTGGGTGAATCTCGCCCCCCTCCCCGATGCGGTGACGGCAGCGGTGCTGGACAAGCAGCCCAACATCGAGATGTATGTCATCACCAACAGGGAGGGAAGGAAGAGTGACGTGAGGAACCAGACGCAACGGTGGCTCCTCAAGAATGGGATCTACAAGGCGACGGTGTTGGTCAGTGGGGAGAAGGGTGCCCTCTGCCGAGCGTTGGAGATCGAGTGGCTGCTGGATGACTGTGTTCAGTATTGCGTGGACGTAGCGGCCAACGCCCCTTACACCAAGGTCTACATGCTGCGGAGACCGTATAACAAGGGGCTGCACTACGACAAGGTGATCCCGGTTCACTCCCTGGCGGAAGTGTGTGAATGGGAGGATATTCTGACCCCCAGGGAGAAGGCAGCGTGAAGGACAGCACCTTTGCCACTGCCGTGATCATCCTCTTCTGGCTCGTGGCACTCATCGTGGCCTGGGCGATTGAGTTCTTATGAGCGCCCAAGTGATTCAATTCCCAGAGAAGCTGGTGGGGCATCCGATGTTCTACGAGCTTCTCAAGAAGATGGCTGAGGTGCATTCAGCCAAGAACCATGACTATGCGATGGGGGGTGATCCCCTGAGCAACTTCAAGCTGGCGGGGGCGTTTGGGGTGCCCCCGTTTGTGGGCGTTATGGTGAGGATGAGCGATAAGTGGAGCAGGCTCATTTCCCTCATCCAGAAGGGGAGGGCCGGGAACCCAGAGGTCAAGGAGGAGAGTATCGAGGATACTCTTCTCGACCTCGCCAACTATGCCCTCCTGGCGATCATCCTCCTCAGGGAGGGGAAATGAGCAAGACTCTCCGCGATATGCTGGATAGGGTGATGAAGCAACGTGACAAGGCTATTCGCGAGCGCGACTGGCTGAAGCGCGAGCTTGAGAAGACGATTGCCCAGCGGGACAGGCTCGCTGCTGCCTTGAAGGGGCGCGATGAGTGACCCTCTCCTCATCACCATCAAGGAGGCGTGTCATCTCCTCTCCATCTCCAGGACAGTCCTTTACCAACTCGTCCGTAGAGGTGAAATCAAACTCATCCAAGTCCCAGGCATCAGGGCCAAGCGCATCTCCTTTTCTGACTTGAAAGTTCTTGCAATGAAATGGCAGAACGAGTATATTCAGTTGCAGGAGGAGAGCGATGGCTCTAAAGAAACGCTGCGACTGCCCAACGTCGCCTAAGTGCGAGCATCCCTGGTACTACGACTTCCGGGTGGAGGGACGGCGATTCCGCGACTCCACCGGAACCCCCAACAAGAAGGTTGCGAAGGACATTGAAGCCGCAACCCGCACCAGGATCCTGAAGGAAGGGGTAGGGATCCTCAGCTACACCCCCACCACCCTCCGCGCCTTCCGCCCCCAGTTTCTCAAAGCCTACGTCGAACTCAAGCTCAGGAAGTCCACCCAGGAGCGTTACCAGATGTGCTGGCAGCGCATTGAGCCGGTATTGGGCGGGAAGTACCTCAGCGAGTTCACCGAGGGCACGCTAGGTGCGTATGCCAGTGACTGTCTCAAGTCTGGGGACAAGCCGGCCACGGTGACCCTCGACCTTGCGCTCCTGGCTTGCATGCTCCATCGGGCGGAGGACTGGAACCTCATTGCCAAGGCTCCCAAGATCCCCAAGCTCACGTTCAACAATGCCAAGGACCGCGCCCTGTCGCCGGAGGAGGTGAAGCTCCTCCTGGAGGCTTACGACACGCACAAGGATCTACGGGTGAGGCGGCACCACCGGGTCATCAAGCTCCTCGCCCTCACCGGGGCCAGGGTGGGGGAGATCCTGGGCCTCCAACCCAGCGATGTGACCCATGACGCGATGACGTTCCGGTGGACCAAGAACGGGGAACCGCGAACCCTTCCTGTCACCGACGAGATGCGTCCTCTCCTGAAGGCTCTTCCCATCCATGTCAATTACAATGCCCTCTGTGCCACCTTTCGGAAGGTGACCAAAGCCTTGGGGTGGGAGGGGGTGACCCTTCACACCCTGCGCCACTCCGCCTTGACCATCATGGGGGAATCGGGGATGCCGCTACGGACCTTGCAGGAGATCTCGGGGCACAAGAATCTGGCGATGCTCCAACGCTACACGCACCCGTCCCAGGAGTCCAAGGCGAGCGCCCTGAGAAATCTTGGTCACATACTGGTCACAACGACCAAAGGTACAGCGGCGTAAGTGCTTTAGCTGCAACACTTACCGTCTTGCTGGAAATGAACAGAAGATTCGACAGAGGTGGGGGGCTAAGTGCCTGTAGCAGAAGGACTTAACCCCCCGACTGCCGGTCCTAAGGCAGCGTCCGTAAGTTGTTGTAAACAAACGCTAGCGTGCGTGGGTGTGCGCCACCGATGGTCACACCGTGGTCACAGACCTGAGCCACTCAACGAGGTCAGGAGTCGCGATCCCTTCGGCCATGTTGAAGGCATGACCGTGACCACCCATCTGGACGATGGAGACCACTTCTAGCTTGGAGTTGAGGATGGGGCCACCGGACATACCCCCGATGACGGAGGCGAAGATAACGTAGCCGGAGGTCTTCTCAAACTGGTAGGGGTCCATGGAGGCGATATGGCCTACCGAGAGGTAGGGGGTCTCATCGCCAAAGCCATGCCCGATCAGGCAGACCTCTGAACCCACCAGGGGGGCGGTCTCCGCCACCTTCAGGGGGATGATGTACAACCCCTTGACCCGAATGAGGGCGATATCGAGGTCGTGATTGACGGCAATGACCTTCACATCCTTCCCCTCGACGGAGAGGGAGTCATACGGTTCCTGGGTATCGTAGTCCTCCACACAATGGGAGGCGGTCACCAGGAGGTAGGCAGCCCGGTCCAGCCCCCAGGCAGTGCAGCCCCCGGTCTCATTGATCGTCACCTTGAAGATCGAATGGTTACGGAGAGGATAAGCCTTGGTCCAGTCAGGCGAAGGCGAAGAGCCGAATCCAAATGCGAGGGGAGCCACGACTGCAAGGAATGCTAGCCGGTTCATTTACTTACCACCCTTGGGCGGGAGGGGTGGTCATCCACCCCTCGATCTAGCAGAAAATTGCAGGGGTCTCAGGCAGGAGGAGGAGGGAGGAGGAGGGAAGCACTGAAACCCCTGCTGCGTCGATTCATTGTAGCATTTTGCTAACTCCTTGCAAACTTTGGATTTAACCTTGCAAGGAGTTCTCGGAAGAGCCATGACTGGTGGTAGGCAATGGCTTCTCCATCCTTCAAGCTCACCCCCCGGTCGGAGAGGATGAAGGCGGTCCCATGGCAAGCCTCATGGGTGATGGTAGAAAGCCCATCAACGGTCTTGACTTTCACGTCAGGGGAGAACCAGAAGATCAGGTGGCCTCCCATCCAGATGGTCTGCGCCTTGGCGTCTTCCACCAGTTCCACGTCTACCAAGTGCTCCCTGGCGAACCAGGATTCCAATTCCTGAGCAGGACAATGAGCGAGGTAGATGGGGACTCCATACACCTCGTCGTGAAACTGGAAGGGCTTAAGCCGCGATTTGGACCTTGCCATTGGCGTGCGTACCTCGACTCCACGCGCCACAGGTTTGACATTGGTATCGGTCGTAGGAACGGGTCTTGGCGACTTGGCTGCCACGCTTGTGAAGGTGTGTGGAGCCGCACTTGGGACAGGCAGGAAGCGTCACCCCTTCGATGAGCGGGACGGAGGGGTGCCCAGCAACAAAGGGCTTCAAGCGAGCGTAGGTCTGGGCGAGGACTTCTACATCAGCCTTGCAGTGGTCGATGATGTAGGTCAGGGCAGCCAAATCCCCGCCTTTGGCAGCCTGCCATTGGGGAGGGGAGATCGGGGTCTTGTGTGCGTCGAGTAGGAGGAATTCCTGGAGGGAGACGAGACGGTTGGAGTGGAGCTTCAGCTTGTACTTGGCCGTTCTCCAACCGTCGATATGGGGAACAGGAGGCAAGGGCCGTAGCCCATGGAAGAGTCTCCTGGTGTTGAGGAACGGCTCGTCAAATCTCTGCCCATACCACGTAACGACCGCATCCGCCTCAAGGAAGATGGGTTCAATGGCAAGGAGGAGCGTTTGGTCGTCTTCAGGGCGGGAGAGCCGATGGCAACAGGGGCACCCAGGGTCAAAGTCAGCCAGGGAGACAACCTGGATGCTCTCCTCACCCTCCCATTTCCACCCAAAACAAAGCACATGCCCGAAGTCAGCATTCAGGTCCGACGCTTCGATGTCGTAGATCAGGGTTCTCGTAAGCCCCTCCCTTTGGGGCTAAGTATAACCAAATAAACAAGTTTGAACAAACTTGTTAGAACCCTACTCGCCATCTCTCCCCAGGCACAGACCTGACCCTGAGGTAGTCCAGGTGGGTGTCGATCTTGGTGAGCTTTTCACTGATCTGTCCCAGCACTTGGGTGATGGCTCCCAGAACCTCCAGGATCGGTTCTGAGGGGGGTTCAGGCTTGGGAGGGATAGGGGGCGGGGGAGGGGGGTAAACGTCGCCCAGGGGCAGCCGGAAGAGGCCAGGATCGAGTTTACCGACATACCGCCAGTCTGGGGTGGCGACTCCCTCTCCATCCCCCAGGCAGTCATACAACTCCCCAGTGGAGTAGAACAACCCATCGACCTTGAAGCCATGGTAGTTGCTCCCATCGGGCTTGTAGAGCAACCCTGCGTCCTCCCCAAGCTCCCTGAGCCTCAGGGCGACGGCATTGGTAATGGTCCAGCCACGAGCTTCACCGGGGGGCATGGAGTCATACTTGGACCGGAGTTCCCGTACAACAGCAAGATGATCAATATCCTTAGGCGGCATGGGCTTCTTTCAACACGGTGTAGTGGCTAAAGACCCTTTTGGCATACGCCTTGGGGCCGGGACGCTTGATCCCTCCTGCCCCTCCGTTGTAGGCGGCGAGAGCCTCCAGGGGGTCTGTGTATTTCCGTAGAAGACGACTCAGGACGCTGCACCCTACGGCCAAGTTGGTATCAATCTTGAACAACTCCTCAGGCTCCCCTTTGAACCCATGTTGGACTGCCGTGGGATACATGACTTGCATCAGGCCATAGGAAGAGGAGACTCTTCTTGGCTCCCACCCTGCATAGAGTGGGTTTTCCTTCAAATACCTCTCGTAAAATGCTGGCTCCCACCGAAAGGCATCCGCCTTCCCCTGGCTCTCGGCTATCACAACAGCCTCAACCAACAGGGGATCCAGCTTGAACTGCTCAGCAATCCGCTGGATGCTAGTGCGATACGGTGCGCCTTCTTGCCTGGGCATCGAGTTTGTTCTCTATGCGCTCAGTGCGCTCATGGAGGATCTGGACCCTGGTCTTAACCACCGCAAGGTCTTTCTTGAGGTTCATAAACCCCACCAACCCTGCGCTGAGGTAGGTAACAATCTGGACGACCAGGGGCAGTTCAAGTAGAATGTTGCTCAGGAGGGCCAAGGCAAAGGTTGTCAAGGTCAAAATCATGGAAGTTCTAGTCCTTCTGTTCAGTCTCTGGCTCTTGTGGCTGGTTCGGGGTTGGGGTGTCGCTCCGTTCGACGCTAAGACGCTCAGCGAGCTTAGAGATCTGATTTCCGGCCACCGCCGCTAGTTCGACGTTGTTGGACCCCAACGCTCGCACGTATTGACGGATCCACTTGATGCCCTCCGGGTGGACAAACATGTGGGACATGACCCGGAGACCTGTGTAGAGGACCGCCGAGGCACCGATGCCCACCGGCAGTCCAAACATCAGGCTCATCACGGGGCCGACGATCTTCAGGTTCATCGTGCCTGCGATCAGGCCAGGGGTGAGTCCTGAGCCTTTGCCGGCGATCCGCTTCGCCATGTTGGCTACGTCGGTGAGACCTTGAATCTCCTGAGGAGTGAAGAGGGCATGGAGTTGCCCCCCTTTGTTCAACTTCTCCATGGCGGAGAGCAGGAGATCCCCCTTCAGGGTCCGTAGCTCCGTCATGGCTTGACCGGGATAGCTCATCATGCTCTGGCCTGCCCAACCACCGGAGACCTCACCCCGAATAGCCTCGTTGAGGAGGTCACGGGCGATCATGGCTTTGCTTGCTTGATAGATATCGGGCGGCAGGAGATCCTTGACGGTCTTGATGTCGTCTACTGACGCCTTGGAGAGGAAGGCATGAACCCGCTCGGCAGGGGCGGTGACTTTGCCTCCCTTCACCCCCAGCAGCTTAGCGACCACGGTCTTGTTGAAGGCGAATTTGAACTCCTTGTACGCCGCATCGAGGCTTTGGACCTTGGCAGCGATCCCAGGGATGCCACTGTTATCCGCTGCGTCCATCATGGCTTTGTAGACCCCCTCTTCGGTTTTCTTGAGGAGGCCCGCCAACTTGGAGGCAGCCGGTTCGTTCTGGACCGATCTGGCGAGTCCCGCCAACATGCTCTTCGCGTCGTGCATAGTGGCAAACGCGGTGAACTCCGGCCCCTCGATGATCTGCTTCAGGACGTTCATGCCGCGTTGGAGTTCTTGCGGGGGGATGATCGTCGCGGCTCGCTCCAAATCCTCCAGCAGGGGAGCCACCATGGCTTTGAGGGGTCTGGTGTCAACCACTCCTGGTCCCTGGGGGGTATTGACCGTCTTGAATTGCGGAATCATGGCAGGCTTGCCGTCAGGACCGAGGATCGTACCTGGAGCAGACCCTGCCGGCACCTGTTGCTTGGTCCACGTCACCTGGAGTTGGTTGTCGATATCCTCATACCCCTTGCGGAAGACCGTTTCCAGTTTTGCCTTGGAGGTCGTCAAGGCATCCTGCATGGCCTCGCCAACTTGGTGCGGGGTGCCCTTGACCATCGACACTTGCTTGACCGCATCTTCGGCCATGCCGTCAATCATGGCTGTCTGCTGGGAAGCGCGGAACTTCTGGAACTTGTTCACCCCACCAAGAGATCTCTCGCCAATGGTCTCAAAGAACTTGCTCGCACCACTGCCTGTGCGCTCGGAGTAGGTCAGGGGGACTTTGCCTACAGGCTTGGTTGCCTTGACTTGGCGACCAGCACCACCGACGCCAAAGGGAGCCAATAGTCCTGCTGTCCCGCCAACCCCCTCCGCAATCTCGCCCTTTTCAAAATGCTCCCCCACATGGGCAGCGGCGGGGCCAATCACTGGCAACGCTCCTGCTGCCATGCGCCCGATAGCCTGCACCTGATTCCCAACTCCAGGCTTCTCGGTAAGCTCCCGGCCCTTCTGGATCTCGCCCCACTGCTGCCCCAAGATGCCCTTGACCATGTTGGTCACACCTTGGGGGTTAGGCATGGGGATCCCTGTGGGGAGGAAAAGCTGTTTGCCCATGTCCCCGATGTCACTCAGGGACGGAATCGCTTGTTCCTTGAATTCCTTCCACCCTCGCGCTATGGGACCAGGGGCTTCAGGGGTGGGAGGAGCTTCGGGAGTCTGGGGCACCTGTGGAGTCGCCCCTTGCCCTGCCGCCGCGAACACCTCCTCCAGATCCGCCTGGGTGGGAGGAGTCGGCATATTCCAGTCAAACGTAATATTCTGCCCGGTCTCGTTGTTGCGGACGGTCAGGCGAGGCATTACTGCACACTCACAATAGTGAACTTCTGCTTAGAGGGCACCGTGATGTTGGTCCCACCAAGACCCTTACCCGCCTGGGGTGGTTGAACCGGAGGCTTCTCACCCGCTCCACCCAGCAGCGCCGGGTCAACCTGTCTCACGATCAGGTGCGGCGGGATGCTCATCGTCACCGCACGTTGCGTGTAGTCCTTGATGGTCTGCTGGTGGGACTGGTAGGCACCTTTGTAGATATTCGCTGCCTGGGACGCTACATCCTGGCGCTGCGCGGGAGTCAGTCGATACCCACTCGTGGCTTGGTTGTATAAAGCGCGAAGTTGCTCAGGGACGCCCCTGGCATTCTGCACTGTGGCCTGCTCGCCTTCTCTCACCGTGGATGCCGGGTCCACCATCTTCATGTAGGCGAAGATGAGGGAGGTGTCACCCAGGGGAGAGGGACTCTTCATCAACTGCGTAATGGTCCTGAAGCTCTCTTCTCTCTGCGTGTAGTTCTTGGAGAGTTCATTGAACTGGCTCGCCATTTGGATGGCTGGCCCAACCAGTTCCTTCGGGAGGCCCGCCTTGGCGATCTCCGCCTCCGCGCTCGCCCTGGCACGTTGGCGAGCCGCTTCCTCTCCACCCGCACGCGAGACGAGGACAGGATTGAGGTCTCGCTGCAAGGCAACTTCGTTCTTGTTCTTCGCTGCGCCTACTTGCGCCTCTTCCTCGACCTTCCGCCCAACAGCAGCAGGGAAGTTCTCGCTGGTTGCCCGTTCGGTTCCAAGCCCCGTCCCGTAGGCAGTCGCTTCTGCTTCCTTCCCCTTGGTCTTGACCGCTTCATCCGCTGCCGTCTTGAACTGACCCACCTTCGCGGTGCGGGCTTTTCGGAGTTGGTCCAACCCCTCATTCCCCAACCCCGGAACTGGCCCATACAACCCTGGCAGGATGTTGGTTACCTGATTCTGCTGCCCCATCCCCTTCATCATCCCCACCATGCTTTCATCGGTGGGAAGCTCCGCCTCACCCTTCACCCCCTCCATCTTGGAGAGGATGCTACTGACCGCTGTGTCCTGGGTGGGGGTGGGGAGGTTGGGATACGCCTGCGACAAGGTGCCGTATTTGGATGGGTCCGAGGCAAGGGCCGAAATTGCCTCCCTCTGCCCAGTTAGTTTCTGTCGCAACTCCTCCAGGTAGGCGTCCAGCGAGGCAGCCGCTTGGGCATTCTGCTGCTGGAGCTTCTGCTTCTGCATCAGCCCAAACAGCCCACCCAACTCCTGTCCTGCGCCAACCAGGGCTTGCCCCCATCGGCGCTTCCTGTTTGCCATTACCGCCCCCGGAGAAGCTGCATGATCTGCATGAGGAGGTCAGTGGGTTGCCCCGCGCCGCCTGATACCGCTCCCGGCACGCCAAAGCCGCCACCCAAGAGACCCCCTGCCTTCCCAAACAGCCCCGAGGAGTTGGAGTAGAGGGATGGCGGTCTGCCGGGTTGGGGTGGAGGCACCAAGGGCACAGTCAGCCGCCTCATCACGTCAGGATGCTGAGTCATTGGCGTAAACGGTACTGGAGGCTGACCAGATACTCCCCCAGACGGTGCTGGAGTTGCCCCGCCCGGAGGTCGGGGAGCGTTCACCACCGGAGTCGCCGCCGGCCCCGCGATCTCACGCGGTGACTCAGAGGTGCCCCCCTGCTGCCATGGACCTGTAAATGGCCCAGGGTCAGGGTTATCAGGTGGTGTGCCCAGCGGAGGCTTGATCGGTTCGGGCAACCTGGGGGAACCAGGATCTCTCCGAGGGGAGCGCCCCATCCCATCGTCTAGACCATATGACGGAAGCTTTCTCGTAGCCATGTCTTACCTGCCCACATAGCCGCCAGCGGAAATGCCAGCGGACTGAAGGAACAACTGAATATAGGGGAGCACTGTCTGGAGGTTCCCCTGTTGGATCTCGTACTTGATCTGGTCCCTGGTCAGGCCGAAAGTGGCGAGGAACTGGTTCCACGCCATGTTGCGATCCAGGGCTGCCAGTGCGATGTTGGAAACCACGTTCTGCCGATTGGTCGCCCCTGACAAGGCATTCAGGGTGTTGTTGCTCTGGTTCTGCGCCATGGCAGTCCCCAGGCTCAGCCCACCCATCACGCGGTTGTTGGCGTTCTCCTGTTCAGTGGTGAAGATGTCGCGGAGTTCCCGCGCATAGGCAGGAGCCACATGCTCCATGGTCTGCCCAACCATGGTGCGTTCTGGACCCTGGGCAATCCCTGGCTCGGAGAGGAGATTCCTTCCTGCCAACTCCCCCTGGCCCTGGTTCATCAAGGTCCGCAGGCCAGAGTTCATCAACTCTGTGGCAGATTCTTTTCTCTTATTGACCACATCCTGGGAGAAGTTGCCCCCGCTGGAGATGAGGTCTCTCAGTGTGGCCTCCAGGTCGCTGCCGAAAGGGGTTGCCCCGTAGTTACTGATCAGATCCATGTAGCCCTGATCGGTAAGCTGGGACATGGGATCGGTGTTCACTGTCGTGGTCCCACCACGGTAGTTGCCCACGTTGTCGGGGGTGTAGCTACCTGTCTTAGCAGCCAAGCCAGGGTCAACGCCCATGCCGGGGAGGGGGATGAAGTCATTACCCCCAACTCCGCCCCCAATCGTCCCTTGCCCCTGCGCCTCTGGCGGCATCCACTGCCATGCGCCTCCGTTCTCCACGTCCCGAATCACATCTACATCCCCTACCCCAGGGACGTAGATCGTGTCCTTCCCCGAGACCTTCCAGCCTTCGGGAAGCTGGAGACTGCCCAAGCCTTCGGTAGTGGAGGGTGCCCCCTGCGCCAGCCGGCCAAAGACGTATTTCGGTGTCTCATGGGAGGTATCGGCTAGCTTCCCGATGTCGAAGCCCTCAAGGATGCCCCCAGGCGTCCTTGTCCCCTCGCCACCCGTCGCCCCAGGTTCCTGGACGGTGGGAAAATCCCCTGGTCCCCGCACCACGGTCCCTGCCGGAGGAGGCGTCGTGTTGGCCCATGGATTGTCGCGAGGCACAAAGCCCTGGAAGCTGATGTCAGTCGGGGCGTCCCAACCTTGCTCAACCCCGCCAGCACCCAAGTCAGGAATTTTGCGTCTTACTGCCATTTACATACCCGCCAAGAGTTGAAGGGCGGCTACAGCGTCCTCCGTATCGTCGCCAATGGGGTTGAAAAGGGAAGTCCCTCGCCGCACAGCTTTTCTGCCGGTGTATTGAGCGTTGGGTGGGGGGACTCTACCTGCCTTATCCAGCGCAGTCTGGTTGATGTCCCAGTTGAACCCGCTTCCATTCCCGCCCTGCCCACCCACATTCGCCCCTGGGAGGGTCAGGAACATGGAAGGATTGAAAAGCGCCGGATCAACGCCAGAGAGGCCAAAGGGCACCGGCATGTTGGGGCCAAAATACCCTCCAGGCTGCTGGACATACGCTCCTGGGAGGGTCACGGGACGGTTGGCAATATCCTGTGCCGCCCTCCCTCCTTGGATAATGGCTTGCGTGGCCTGTCCCAGCATCCCGTTGGGGTCAACTGACCCGGTAAACCCCTCCCTCTCCTGCTGGTCGTTGCCCCCCATGATGTTCCCCAGGAAGTTCATTCCCATGGAACCGAGAGCGAGCAGAGTCATTGGATCCATACTGTCACCTTAAATCCGACGCTTGACAAGTCCTGTCAAATCATAGCAAACTTGAAGGTTTACGCCAAACGAACCGCTGTGATCTTCGTTGCGGTTGTCCCTGCCGGATTGGTCGGGCAGGAGGACTTGGCGGCTGCCCCTGTCATGTCTGCTGCTACCGAGAGATAGAGTGTTGCTGGGCCATTGAGCGTCACAATCGTCTGGATCGTCAATGTCTCAGCATGAGTAGATTGGCTACTCTGGGAAGTCTGGCAAGAGGCATAAGTCGTCGCCCCGTCCCAGACCTTTGCGGTGTAGTTGATGTGGGTAACCGCGCCTGCTGGAACGAAGTCAGGGCTGCCCGTACCGGAGAAGGTGCATCCCCCTGAGGGGGTAGATACGACGATGGTCCGCGCCAGGGCAGCAACACCGGAGAAGGCGAGGCCACCCGTGGGGCTGTCCGCAGCAAATGCGCGGCAGTGGACCACCCCAAAGCCAGTGAAGGTCAGCGCACCGTCTGGTGTAGGGGCGACGTAGATGTTGACGTTGAGAATACTGGTGGTTGCGGCCCCCGAGAAGGTGATTCCGCCTGTCGGTGCAGGGAGAGCCTTGGTCCAGCACCTGGGAGCGGTCCCACCGAAGGCAACTCCCCCCGAGGGCGCTACGGTCCAGAGCTTGTTGATGAGGGTAGTGGCGGAACCACTGAAACTCATCCCACCAGCACCGACACATGTGCCCCTCACCACCCCTGCAGGGTAGAGGCCGCAAGTCGCCGCCCCGGAGAAGGCATACCCACCAGACGGGGTGACGGTCCAGAGCTTGAGGATGAGCGAGGCGGCGGTCCCGCTGAAGGTGACTCCACCAGTCGGGCCATCCGCAGCAAACGTCCTCGCCTTATTGGCAGTCCCTGAGAAGGCGATTGGGGTAGCGGTCTGGGTAGCTACCTTGGTCCAGCACTTGCCCCCAGCACCTGAGAAGGCCACGCCTCCCGATGGGGTTGGAGCGGTGAAGACCTGATTCCCAGCCTCAACATAACTGCACGTCCCCGCGCCCGAGAAGGCGAGTGCGGTTGCAGTTTGCGCGGCTATCTTGGTCCAGCACTTCCCGGCAGCCCCCGAGAACCCCAATCCCCCGGTAGCAGCATCCGCCGCGAACGTTCTGATGCCTGGAGATGCGGTGCCAGAGAAAGCCACGCCACCACTGGCAGGATCTGCTGCAAATGTCCTGATACCAGGGGAGGCAGTTCCACTGAACGCAACTCCTCCAGAGGGTGTAGGTGCCTCAAAGACCGTCCCACCGACTTCATAGGAGGTCGTGGCGCTGCCGCCGAAGCTGAGTCCTCCGGCACTATCACCGGGCTTGACGATGATGCCGATGATGCCGCCGTCTTGGCTAGTATCGTAAGTCCATGAGCATCGTGGACTCACTGCCCCTGATGGGGAACCTTCTGCCCACGAACCTTTTACACCACCGTATGCGTCGAGCGTGGTGTGCTCAGTCGCCCCATTGGACCAAGTTGGGGTGACCCCTGTAGAGCAAAACGAGAACGCTACAAGCTTGTCGCCACTTTGAGCGTCCAGCGAGGGGCAGTCGAAGACGTGATCGTTATCTTGCGCGGAATCGGAGTCGCGAACGATGTCACTACTGGCTACGTTCTTGTAGTAGACAACGCTGAATGGCATCCCGCTGGTTGGTGTATAAGCCCATGACCATTCGAGTGATTGCGTACCCCGTTTGGCGCGGCAATCGCCATAGAACGTCGCCCCTAGGTAGTAGCTGGCATCCTGATCACAACACCTCTTGCTTAAGGAAGTCCCACCCAGCGTCATCCAGCCAGAACCGAAAAGATAGCCCTGGAGATAGCCCCACGCACAGACGGAGACGACGATGAAGTCAGCGTCACTGGGCACTGAGACATTGAAGCTACCGCTTTGGGCGGGGCTTTCGTTGTATTGCGTGACGCTTATGCGCGAAACTGAGCCGCTTGGTGTATAGCTCCAAACATGGACAGGTTGGGTAGTGGCGCTACCGGAGAACGAGACCCCTCCAGTGGGCTGTGGGGCGATATGAATCGGGAAGGAGCATGCAGCACTTCCTGAAAATGCCACACCCCCCGTCGCCGCTGGGGCGGTATAGATGTTCAGGAGGATCTTCGTGCAGGTCGCCGCTCCGCCGAAGGTCACTCCTCCTGTAGGATTATCTGCTGCAAAGGTCCGACAATGAGCGGCGGCGGTTGTGCCAAATGTCGGTCCACCTGATGGTGTGGGTGCAGTGAAGACGTTGACAGCAGCAGGCTTGAGCGCAACCGTGCTGATCGCGTGCGTGCCTGCCGCACTGGACGTGGCTTGAATGGTGCTCGATGTAGCCGATGCCGCCAGCCCCGTGTCGTGGTAGTAAACCGACGCACCACCGTCAGCCCCGGTGTTGTCGTTGTTGAGGGCGACCTCCGTCCACGTCCCGCCACTTGGCGTGGTTGAAGTCGCATCACCACCCGTGCTGTTATCGCCAAACGACGCAAACACCAGCAACGCACGGGGGGTGCCGCTGGCTGACGCCGTGACGTTGCTGAATGTGATCGTGCCGCCCGCTGAGGTCGTCGCCGTCGTGATGGCGTTCGCGTCCAACACGTCGCCCGAGGTGAGGCACCCGCTGATGCCAATGATGACACCTTGGCCCCGGTCCCCACCCGTGCGTGTGAACGTCACCGATGTGCCGCTGCCGTCGTAGCGCCACCAGAACGCCTGCGCCGATGCCACGCCCGCGGTCGCGTCGGTATCGCCCGTTAGCGACTCATGGATCTTCGTCCAGTTCGTAGGCGTATTGCAGCCAACGTTGGACCGCAGGGCGAGGAAGGCAACGAAGATGTCGCCGGTCGTGCGCGTTGACGGGAAGCTACAGGCGATATCGCCTGACGAGACAACTGACGATAGCGCCCCGACTTGGAAGGTATATGCCATCTACTTCAGGGCAGGGCTGCCCCTCGCGGGGGAAACCGAGGCGTAGACCACGCCCCGCTAACCCCCGATGAAGAGGTCGGGAACTTGACGGCCACCGAAAGCCCCCTTACGAAGCTTCGATGCGAGGCGTAATCTTGATCTGGTCGCCGTTGTTCTGGACGTTGTAGGGGCCATCCGAGAACCGCTCGGCATAGACCAATTCCGTACCCGTCGAGCGGGTCAGGTAGTACCCGTAGACGTTGCCCAGCGCACCCGTGAAGGTGAACGTCTGCTGAGCGTAGTCAACGTAGGTCGGATCCCCTGCCGTCGCAGCGTTCCAGGAGTTGCCCGTCAGGGTGATGGCCGAATACCCATTCCCCGAGGCTTCTGTGAAGCTCGCTGCCGTGGACGCCTCAACGCATGTGTAGTCGTTGGTGTAGAGCCGGAGAACCAGGTTTTCCCGGTTGGCGTAGGTGGTCGTTCGATTGACCAGATACTCCAGGGCGATTGCTTCGCCAATGTTTGGGACGACGAGTGCCATTACTTCATCTCTTCTTCTCCCTCCTCCTTAACTTCTGTAAACGGTCACATGAGCGGTTACCAGATACGTTCCCGCCGGCAACTCCCCAGTGTTCACCAGTGCGTAGTATGAATTGGGGGTAGACAAGCTCACATCACTCCCCAAGACGCCTTCATAACTCGCACTCTGCGAAGCCTCGCGGATGCCTCTCCTTCTCCGCGAGATTTCATCATTGAGGACAAACCAGAGAAGCCGCACGGCGTTCTCTGTGGCCTTGTCGTCCCCCTTCCGAATTCTGTCAAAATCCGGGGATTCGATGCTGAGGTTGTAGGCCATTACAGGTTCAATCGCTTGATCCCAGGGAGGAGTTGGTAACCCAAGGTGAAGCTCTCCAAGCTCCAACTCCCCAAGGCAGCGTTGTCTCCGATCCGAATCCTCATCCCTTCATCGTGAAGGAACCTTCCATTGCTCTGCTTGAACTCCGCACGGCACATGCTGCTGCTGGAGGCCACTACGGGATGATCACCAGTCAGGGTCAGGATGCGGTCCCCGTTGGAGGTAATCATCCCAGCCGCCGAAGGGGAGATTGTCGTGCTCCCAATCCCTGCAACATTATCAGGGGAATTCCCCGGCATCCATTCCACAGTTAAGGTAACATTTTGCTCAGTTTCAAACAAAAAGTCCCCAAACCGCCACCTCTTGGTCAAGTTCGCCGCAGGCTGCCCCTGGTCGTTCGCCCCCAGCAAGGTTTTTGTCATCCATTGCGCGGCGAAAGCGGATCCATCAAAGGAATTTCCGGTCCAGAGTCGATAACAGAATCCTCCCTTACTGGTTTGTGCCTCACCCGCGAGAATGAGTGCGGCAGTCGTTGCGGAATCCATCTCCGCCGCGCAGGCAAACGGCCAGTCCCTGGCGTACCAGACCCCCCACCTGTAGTTCCAAACGACGGCGATGGAGCACTCGCCCCCCGATGTCGGGATGAACCAGGAAATCTCGGTGCGTGCGGTATCGTGAAACGCATGAATCTTGTTGCGGGCGGAGTAGTTGAAGCTGGCAAGGGTAGTCTTGACTGGATGGGAGATCTGAACGTCATTGTCCCCATCGAAGAGTCGAATGTCGCCAAGGGGGGTGAAGAAGGCCAGGGTGACCACGTTTGTCGTGACCTCCTGCCCCTTGGCATCGAAATACTTGGCCCCGGCAGGGACTCTGACGACAGACCGGATGCTTACGCTTCCTGTCTGCGCGTTGGTCCTGGTGCGGGTCCAATCGACAATGTTCCCAATGACTTGCCCTGTCCCTGAGATCGTCCAGATGCTTCGTTCTTGGAAGATGACCCCTGTGCCCTCAAAATTCCCCAGCCCGCCAACAATCACATCCCCCATCGTCTCGGCATCAGTGAACCGGATGATGTTGGCGTCCTTCCACACCGAGTCGGGATCACCAGGATCCGAATACCACCCAGCCTGGGGGTCTGCGTCCGTCCTGAGGTACCACACCCGCTGCTTGTGGGCCATGGAGTAGTAAGCCTCCGGGGGCGCGTCTCCATGCTCCTCCAAGACCCTGTTCTCCAGGATGGTCAGGTCTTCAATATTGTCTGTCCACGCTACCGTCGTCCTCCCCTCTATATAGGTGGTGAAGTAATACACCAATCCCGTGCCAGAGGTCCGATAGATCTCATACCCCGTAACGGTCGCATCACTATCAGCCGTCCACGCCAAGCTGATTTGCTTATACTGGCTCGTCTCCGCATTCGACGTGATGCTCGCCAGCTTCCTGGTCCCATCGGTCTTGATGGGGACCACCCGATACCGATATGTGCCCAGCAGCAATCCCGCGCTGCTTTGCACTGTGGCGGTGGGGGCTGCCAGTTGTGTGCTCCCTGCCACCGCGAGGCTCGATCCATCCCAGACCCTCACCGTGGTCTTCCCACAGGAGATCAGGAGGAGATCCCCAAACTGGGTGAAGCATGGCACCTGACCGACGCATCCAGCCCCCAAGTCCCCCCGAAACGTCCAAGTCGCCCCGTCGTCGGTGGAGGTCCAGACCTCATACTCATTCACCGCGTCGTCAAAGACCCCCACCAATTGCCGGGTGACGCTTCCTCCGCTCGTTTTTCTGTAGGGGAACAGTGCCCTCAGCATCGTCGCACTGCCCCCCGTATCGGTTGTTACTGCCGAGGAATTCTGCTTCGCATACCCCAAAATCCTCTTCGCCCGTCCATACTTGTCGATCCACAGATTCCTGGACCCGCCTGAGGAAAACACATCAGGCAGCAGGACGCTATGAATCCCCTCCTGCGTCCCCAGGAACGCATCGAAGAGTTGAAGTTGAAGCGGGACGGCCATTACTGGATCTCAAACGTGAGTTGCCCTTGCACCAGGATCGTCCCAGACCAAGCAGTCCCGTCGATCTTGGCGAGGTAGATCTTGTCCACCGTGTTGCTCACGTAGGCAAACCCAATGGCGTTCGTTCCCGTGATCGAGTAACGGAAGGGGGCAGAAATCTGCCTATTCGCGATTCCCGAATTCGGAATCTTGATCAACAAGCTCGTTGGTGACCCCGTGATGGTCGTGTCGTGGATGTTCCATGCCACGGTCATTGTCTTGCCTGTTTGGATGTAGGCAAGGGTGGTCACGTCTCCAGATTCAACCACCCACGTCCCACCGTCAGTGGCTGTGAAGTCTCCTGCGCTGAACGTGGGGGCTGCCCAGGTCAGCGCAGTGGTCAGGAGATACCCAGCCCCCTCCACCCCATCCAACTTATCCGCGTCGAGGTTGGTGACCTTGGCACTGGAGCCGCTCACCGCAAAGGGGGCACCGGGGTCTCTATCGAAGGTAATCAACCCCGTGACGGTCTTGTCACCTTCACAAGTAATCAGCGTCTTCCCTGACAGGTCAGACGTGGTATTCGCAACAGAAATATCAGCCATTTAACTCACCGTAGGCTGCCCTGGGGCAGCAGGAACCCCTGTCGAGCCGCTTCTTGTAATCGTATCCGCCGCCCATCCACCCCAAGTGACCGCCCCCGTGGACCCCTCTGCCCCTACCCGATAGGAAAACGGCCCTACCCCCAACCCATACAGGGTCCGCTCGATGCTCACCGTCACCATGGCCCCGGCTGTCGCCGCAGGTTTCCCCAGGGACGCCTCCTTCCTCAGCTGCCCACTCTCATACAACTGCAACCGATACTGCTTGACCTTGGGACTTCCGTCCGTATTGTTGGTGTTATGGTCAGCACTCGTCGTGAACGAAATCGTGGTTGGGTCAAGAGCCATGGTCAATCTGCAAAGAAGACAAAACATGCAGGGGAGGGGGTGCCACCATACACATCCACGCTCGCTGGGTGGGTGACTTGGCTATAAGCAGTAACATTCGCAGTTCCGCTGCCCCATCCTCCCGGATACACCACTGCCGTCGCGTCATTACGCATCGGGGCGTAGAATCTCAGGTAGGAGATATAGTCATTCAACTCCGCCCCGGTTGGGAGCCGCCCGTTCTTCAGGGCATTGATGTAGGTTGACCCCTCGATGCTACACCCGGTCCAAACCGCCAGTTCGCAGATGGAGGACAGGCTCGCATACCCTCCACCAACGCGCAAAGATTGTGTATTTGTAGACAGGCTCGTAGGTGCGTTGGTCTGCGTCCAGGAGGTGTGCTCGGTGCCATCCATCCACTGGCGGATCCTGGGTGTAGCCCCGCCATCATACCGAATGAACATGTGGTGCCAGTTGGTATCAGGAAACTGGGGATCATTAGGGAGCCACTCATCGCTATTCAGCCCCACACGCATCGATTCGCTGTTGGTGCCGCTTAGAAATGCCTGTATACCGTTACTGGTTGTGTATTGGCTAAAGTACTGACCCCATGCCGTGTCTCCAAAGTTGGTGTAAGGCTTGAACCAGAACGATATGACCGCCTGAGTGGCACCATCCAGGTTCCCAAGGTGCTGCCAAACAATGTCACCCGATGAACTCGATGGTTGATATGCCATTTAGCCTGCGACCTGGAAGACCGACACCATATAGTCAGCCTGGACAAACAGGAGCTTCTCCACCGGGTCATACGCGGTGCTTTTCGGGTATCCGTTGTACTCAACCCCCTGAATGGCTCCCGGCCACAGCGGCAACGGACTTTCCCAACGCCACGTCCAGTCCACAAGGTCAGTATCCAGTTGGTTGTTGGCGACTCTCGTCAGTTCATTGGGATCGTAGCAATACCAATACTGGTATGCCCTACTGTAGTAAACACCCCCGTCTTGATACCACTCCCCCGTAAAGAACTGCTGGCCTGCTACCGGCACCTTGTGCAAATCGTGAGTGTCGTAAACATTGGGTGCTGCCGTGGTGTAGCCCAAGGGCGACTCAAACGTGATGACATTTCCATCTATGGCCTTGATGCGTCGATCCTCGCCCCATCCTTGGGTGGGATCTCCCCCATATGGACAAGTGTGATACCCCACTGCCCTACCGAAGGTTGAGTTGCCGATGTTGGAGTGGTTGATGCAAGGCCGATGGATATCGTTGTCGATAATGAACCGATCCCCCACCATCAACCCGGTCACGTCGTCTAGCGCGAATGAGGAGAGTGTCGGCACGGGGTTCGCCAGCACCGTCTTCTGCCCCATGCCCCAGATGGGACGGGGGAACATGATCAGGCCGGACTTGGTGGGCGTATCCACCCAGCAACCCTGGCCCCACTGGTGGTCGTCGTTCACGAAATATCCGGTTTCATCGCTACCAGGGATAGCTGGGTTCCAATACCCCGCGGCTGCCCATGAGTAGTAATCCGCATCGCCACGCCGCGTGAACAAGGGGCGCGTGCCCTTGGTATCCACATGCCACGGGTGCTCGATAAGGTTCTTACGTGGTCCCGCGTAATAGCCCTTAGAATCATCAACCGTGCGGGTATGAGGCTCCTCCCTCATGGGGTCAGGGGCTTGAAACGCCGCAGCAGCGAACCCCACATGCGTCGGCCCGGTTGCCATCTGCGACATGACCCCGCCGAATCCCGCCAGCCACTTCAGGTTGTTGTCCCGAAGATACGGGACCGATTGCACATACCAGTCAGGGATCCGCTTCCAGTCCTTGATGAACCGACAACCCCCCAGCGTGGGTGATCCCATGCGCCATGGGCCAGTTGAAGTGCCCAGCGTTGACACCACGCCGACAGCCGGCGTGTTCATCGTGGTGTAGCCAATCGTCAACGGGTAGTTGCAGGCTCCATAATCGCGCCACGTCGTCCAGAAGAGTCGCTGTGCTTCCTCGTCCCAATGGCACCCGATAACATTCCACTGGACGTTTTCTCCCGAGTCATAGCACTTGCCCAAGGACGGTTCCCCTGGTGACCCCAGCAGGGGCATCGGGTTGTATGGCGCACTGGTCCTAAGCAGCGCCGAGAGGTCGGCGGTTTCGTATTCCAGCAGCAGGCTATACCCAAAATAGCCAGACTGCTCGGCAATGACCAAGACCCGCAGTCGCCCGTTTACCCAGCGCACCGTCATCCCGGTCACCGACAAAGTAGTGAACCCAGGATGCTCCGGCAGGTTGTATTGCGGGAGGCTGAACGCCCCCAGGTAGGTGAAGTCCGCTGGTTGCAGGAGGGCTTTGGCAGCACCCTCCACAATCGTCGCCGTCTTGGACGGGGTGATGATCGTCAACCCGGTCTCACCATGACGAGCATTGGAGATGTTGAGCGAGAAATCCCTCGTCCCCTGCTCCCCGCTTCGCTCGATGATCGGGACAGCCACGCTCCCTTGAACCGCCGGAGCAGCAATCGTCTTGGTCCCCTGTGTCGTCGTGTAGTCCACCCCGCCAATCGCGGTCCCGTTCGCCGTGGCGTAATCCACCAGCACATCTCCTGGTGCGATCTTGGAGAGGTTGATGGTGAAGTTCGCCTGCTGGCCTGAGAGGTCATAGACCGTCCCACCCCCAGCGAGGCTGACGGTGCCGTCATATGCCCCACCAGGGACTCCTGGGGCAGCCGGGGCTTCACAGGTATTTGCCCACGCATAAGCCCCTGACCAAGCAGAAAAGGTGCCGTCTCCATCCGGCCCATACGCGCACACGCGGCAGATGATGTTGCCAGAAGGGAAGTAATCCAACACCCTCGACACATCGACCGAGATGGTATCGCCAGAAGGGACCGGCTTCTTGAGGTCGATCTCTCCCAGCATCGAGCCGCCGCTGACAAAGAACTCGACTCGATACCCTCGACACTTGGCCGTATCGTGATCCGCCGACTTGGTGAAGGCGAGCGTTGGCATCAGGAGTAATTCAGCGAGGACGATCCGTAGTAGCTCGTCCCGTCGTAGATGAACCCAACAATGTCAACCTTCCCATCCCCGCTCATCGTCGGTGCTGTCCCTCCAGGCCACTTCACCGACGCCGGCCAGGAGATGGTCTGACTCGCGCCACTGTGGTTGATGACGAGCGAATAGGTGCTCCCTGCTACCCCGTTGGAAAAGGTAGTAGAGGTGATATTCCCTGTCTGGGTACAGGTCTGCCGATTCCCAGAGGCCCAATCGAACGTCACCGTCCCAGTGACGCTGCCCTTGGCGTAATACCCCGTCCTGAACTGCCCAGGGACCACGATGCCAGTAGGGAGGGCCAGGGTAGGATTCCCCGAGACCCCATCCCCGTTTGTCACCGACACCTGATTCGCGGTGCCAGTGATGGTCCTTGCCGACACAGTGCCGCTACCCGTCCTGGCGATGACCCCGGTGGACGCAAGGTCCGCGAGGGCATTCAGGTCTGCATCCAGGGTGATGTTGGTCCTGAGGTTCCCTCCGTCATCCGCAGCGGTGATACCTGATCCAACGAAGTTCAGTTTGCTCCTCTGGGTTAACCCTGTCTCACTCCCTTCCTCCTGGATCTGGTTGTACCCACCCGCCCCACCGGATGCGCTGATGGTGACATTGACCTCATCATCCGTCGCATCGTCGGTCACGTCGATGGTGATGTTGGTGCCTTCAATGAGGGAGACCCGCTGGCGGGTGTAGGTGGTGGAGACCCCTTTCCTGACCCCCACCTTCTGCTGGGTGGTGTTGTCCACCACCGCAAGCTCCAGCGTCCCATTGGCATCGCTGTAGGTCTTCTGGATCCCCACCCCAGCTTGCAGGAGCAGGTTCGCCCGGTCGTCTACAGCCTCATCGAAGTCGCTGACTTGGGATGCACCATGGGTATGAGAAGGGATGTCGCCACTCGACAACGTCCCCACGGTCACAGCCGCCCCGATACTCTGCTGCTTCAACACCATCCCGGTGCCGCCGGAGGCGGAGAGGTCACTCCCTGTCCCCCCTCTCGCAAGGGCTAGCTGACCAGAAGTAACCGCACTCGCTGCATGCTCATGGGAGGAGGCCGCAAAGCTACTCGCATGGCTCCCGTCCACCGTATCTGCATCCAGACTATTTCCGCTCCCCGTCTTCAACCACGCATTGGCAATCTTCCCCGCCCCATCCGCCTTGGGCACACCATCTGCCGTGGAGGTGGTAGTGATGGTCTCCAGGTCGGTGATGTTGGCCTTGGTATGAGTATGCGAAGGCAGATCCCCTACTTGGATGGTGTTATCCACCCATTCCGTCCCGCTGTATCTCAGGAAATCCCCTGATGCGGCAGCCGTGATCGCCACATCACTCAGCCCATCCAGGCTCCCTGACCCGGATGCGAGCGTGATGTCGTCCGAGTTGTTGGTAATGGTGATCCCTGACCCCTGCTTGAGGCTCTTGAACCTCAGGTCCACCCCTACCTTGGACTGGAAGACTGTCCCTTCGCCCGTCCCTACGTTGGAGGCAGTATTTGCCTCGCCCCCACCACCGCCGCCTCCACCCCATACTGGCATGGCTTACTCCAACAACTCCGTTACCTTCGCCGGGTTGTCCGCTGTTGCCCACAGTGCTGTGATGATGCCCGTATAGGGCGCAGCCATGGACTCTAGGTGCCATCCAGATGCGAGGAGGTAGGTATAATCCGTCGTTGACGCGCCCGTCCCCAGCTTCACATACAAATTCCCCGCTGAGGTGTTATGCACCACAAACCCAATCCTGAGCATGTTGGCTGCAAGCAAGGTTTGCGGAGTTACAGCGTTTGCAGCGACCGACGTGACCGCTGCACGGTGCGTTTTCTGATATTCCATGGACCTTACTCCAGGAACTCAGTGACCTTCACCGCATCCGTTGTGGTCACCCAGAGGGCAGTGATAATGCCTGTATAGGGGACGTTTAGCTGCCCTGAATGGAAAGCAGGGCTACCACTGGTGAGGGTCAGGGAGAAGTCTGTCGCAGAAGCGGTTGGCCCAAACTTCACATACACCGCATTGGCATTGGTGGAGTGCAGCGAAAACCCTACCCTGTTCATGTTGGCAGCAAGGAGGGTTTGGGGGGTAGTGATATTCCCCGCAACAGAAGCCGTCGTCGCTCGGTGAGATTTCTGGAATTCCATGGCTATGTCGTGTGGTGGTAGCGATAACGCTTCCCTGGGGCTTGCTCTCGTCGGAAACCAGCCAGGGCGGCAAGGGCGGGATCGAACGTCTCCCTTGCCAAGGTGTAGATGTCGTTGACTTGGTCCTCGATGCCCTGCTTGAGCAATCTCACCGCAAAGGCAGCCAGTGGGAGGGAGAGGAGGTCGTCGTAGCCAAAGGTGGACCCTGTGGTGAGGTCGCTCTTCCTCATCATCCCAAACCAGCGGATGGTGTAGGTGATATCAGGGGTGGGAGTCCAGTAGATGTTCGTTCCGTTGGTCCAGTAAGCCTCAGGTGCCCCGTCAGCCCCAGAGGGGAGATACAACCAATCGTGGTAAACCTCCGAGATGGGGTTGTCGAGGCTATCGAGGTCGGTCCAGCCAGAATCGGTCTGGCGTTGGAGGAGATCCAGCCTCAGGAGACCAGCGGGGTAGACCGTGTAATCCTGCGCCCCTGTCGTGGTAACCGTCCCCAGCCCATCCCCCAAGAACCCCGGCTTCTGGGCAATGAGGCTCTCCATGTAGTCCTGGGAGGCATTCAATGCCCTCAACCCCCTCACCACATCGGCCTCGCCAACCTGAAGCTGTAGCTCGTTGTCCAGCATCTCCATCAGGTTCAGCAAATCCTGCCCAGTCATTCCTTACTCCGTATGATGGTTGGAGAATTTACTCCCGCTCGACGGCCCCGCCATGCTCATCTTGATCTCGGTGAAGCGGAAGTAGTCCTTCACCATGTCATCCCTTAACTGGGCATCCTTGTCACTCTGCTTCTGCCGATCCCTGAGAATCTCCGCCTCGATGCGGTCCCAATACTTATTAGGCCCGTCTCTCATCACCCTTCCCTGAGCACAAGCAAGAGTTCTCTCGTCAAGGGGGATAAACTCGCCTGTCTCAGGCTCCTGGACCGTGAAGAGCAATTGCCACCCTCTGCACCAGTGGGTCTGGATGTTCTTATTCCTGCACCAAACCTGCCACCTCTCCAGCATCGGGTGCCAACACGCATCCAGATCCGGGTGGATCTCCCTCAGCCTCTTCCTGAACTCCTCCGGGGCCAACCTCGCATCGATCCGCCCCGGATGAAAGAAGGAGGGCAACCATTCCCTCCCCCTTGTCGTTGGTTTTCCAACCGGAACGCTTACAGCCTTGTCAGAAGGACTCTGCCTTAGCTCACCGCCCCTGACAAACTGGGCAACATCAGGCTCCGAATACCACACCGTGCAACTCCCGGTGACGATCAGGATCCTTCTTGGACGACTTCAAATGAGTCGCCATCTTGGCCCTAGCGATGTTCCTCTGCGTCTGCACCCCAGCGTCGTAGTTCACCGTGAACTCGCACAGGGGGCACCGGAAGAACCCTTTCTCCTGGTCTTCGATCACATCCTGGGGCAACGGTTCTGCCGCCTTGGTCCAAGGTGCCTTGAACGTCGGCGCAGCATCCCCAATCAACTCAATCGCATATCTCTTCCTATCGCCATTCTCGTCAAAGTAGGTGCGGACGTGACCCGCGTCACTGCCCACCCCACCTCGATGCGCCTTCCCCTTGGCGTCCCACAGATACATGGTGGGATGAGTCGGAGCACCTCTACGCCTTAGGTCTAATTCCTTCTCATACTCCCTGAGATACACCTTGGCCGCAGCCTTGACCGCCTCAACCCCAACCCACTCTTGCCCCCGATGTCGCTTCAACTCCTCCAGGTCATAGATCACCTGCAACACCGGCCTGACCGCATTGGCGTTCACGTTACGAGGCACCCCGTGATGCAACGCCACCTGAGGTGCCTCGCCCGCGTGATCGATCAGGAACTGGTTCTCCTCGACGCTCAGTAGAACCGGATCGAAGACCTCCACAAACCCTCCCTTACTTGATGCGCTTCAACACTACCGTGATCAGACCCGCCATGCCGGTGAGCGTCCCCGAGAAGTCCAGGCCCAGCTTGTCGCCAGCCCCCAGATACCTCACCGTTCTCGCTGCCGTCACCACCGTGCTGATGTTGGTGTTGGCCGTCGAGTCCATCGCCAATGCCGCGGTCGTCAGCAACGTCCCTGACGCAGGAGCGGTCACCCCCGCGCACTTCTTCACCCCACACGTTGCGCTGGCAGCCGTAGCCGCCATGCAGTGCGTGATGCTCTGCACTTCAAACGCCATCCCCGCAGGCACAACGAACATATGCGTATCGATGTTCGCCGCATTGAGGGGAAACGTCACATACAACAGTTCCTGTTTTGCAACCATTGGAATCCCTTGAAAGGAAGAAGGGGGAGAGGATCGCTCTCCCCCTCATCGAGAGGTTTAGCTCTCGGCAACGTCCTCGATCTTGACACCAGCAGCGGGGTTATCCGTCAGCAACTGCCCCTGCCAGTACCAGACCACCTGGAAAGTCGCGTTTGCCGTTTCCTTGAAGAACGGCACGCCGTCGAAGATCTCGCTGATGGGACGAGGAACCTCGTTCTCGCCCACGCCGAGGAAGAAGTGATCCCGGTCGAACCCAACGATGATGTTCGCGTCGAAGAACGGATCGAAGTGCCAGGAGACACCCGAGAAGGAGTAAGGACTCCGCCCATCGGCTGCCTTCTCGCCACCCTCGCGCCCGAGACCGCCGCTGAGAGCCTTGACACTGCCCAGGCTCGCCAGGGTCTCCGCACGCAGGATCTCGTGATACCTACGCCCGATGGCGAGGTTGGAGAAGTAGTGGGTGAGTCGGCCACCGCCCTTTTCCCGCACGGCATCCTCAGCCTGGAGGCCGAGATCTTCCGTAAAGGCCCGGTTGGTGCCGCTGTTCCCCAGTACCACGCTCTTCCAGTACTCGTTACCGGCAGCGGAGCGATCAATCGCGCCGATGTTGCCCACAACAGCCTTCGGGTTGGCGTCGTCAATCACCCCCAGAATGCCGTTCATGTGGCGCGAATAGCCCGTCGCCACCGTGCCAGCAGTCGTGAAGTAATCCCCAGCCGCCGTGCCGGAACCCGCAGTGCCCGTGGTGATCTCCCGCGTGATGGGATCCACCGCAGTCACCGTCGCGGCAGTCGGCCCCACCTTGGCGTTATCGTCGGTATCGTCCATCAGGTCAACGCTCATACCCACCTCAACGCGAGGCAGATGCCGCACCGTGATGGTCGTCTGGTTGTCAGCCGCGCCCAGCACACCAAGCTCGCCGCGCCCGGTGCCCAGGAGGTCAGCATTCAGCAACCGGAACACTCTCCGCCGCAGCCCCTCGTCCATCATCTGGACCGCACGGGCAAAGGCGAATTCGCTCTTCCGGGAATCCTGGATCAACTTCCAGGTAACGTCATAGATGCCCACGAACTCCTGCAACTTGAAGTAAGCCTCCGCCGTGTCAGGCTGGAGAGCCGAGGGGAGTGCTCCACCTTCAGCAATGCCTACCCAGTTACCGGGGTTCTTGGTGAGAATCGGGAGGAGGAACTGATTGGTCCTGCCGCCCATGGGTGCCTTCTTGCGGGAGAGGACGGTCCACAAAGGAACCTCCTCGTTAAACAGATAGGCAACCCGATCAGCCCCGTAGGTGTACTTCAGGGCTTCAACAATGTCGGAAACCTGTGCCATTTTTCACTTATCTACGTCCCCGGTTCCTTCAGCGCCCCCCACAACCGCGAAGCGATCTCGTCGGGTGACTCAAACCGTTGACGGGCGGGACCACCTGGGACCGCCGAAGCACCTCGACCAGGGAACAACTGCTCCCGTGCCTTCCGCTGCTCGACCTTGTCCCATTCCCTCACCAACTCACGCATCTCGTTCATGCGCCTCTGAGCAATCTCAGGAAAGGCTTGTTCCAGATCATCCCCTTCATAGGCACTATACAAATCCGCGAGCAACTCACTCGCCTTGCCCCTGAGATTTTCAGGGATGCCCAGAGAAGCACTGACCTTGCCGATCCTGTCCTGCAACGCACTGTCACCAAACCTGCTCTGGATCCCAGTGAATCCCTGCTCCATCTGCTGGAGCTTCTTCCACATGATCCCCAAAGCCTGATCGCGTTGCTGTAACGCCTGTACCAACGGTGCAATCTGCTGCTGTTGAATGTTTTCAATCAACTGGGCCGCAGTTTGCCCATCGACATACGGTTGCTCTCTCAGTTGGCTGAGAACATCCGCTTCCTTGCCGGCCTTGCTTTGCTGCTCAAACTGTCTGGCACGCTCAAGCAAAGCCTGCTCAGCCTGCTGGATCCTCGCCTCCCACTGTTTTCGTTCCTCTGCATCCTTCTGGCGCAGCTTGGTGAACTCTGACTGTGGGACGTAGCCTTTGATGAAATCCGAGTACCTGACCGGCTCCTTCCCACCAGGAGGGATAAACGCTGAATCCTCCTGAAGGGTGATCGGGGTAGAGGGGGCCGACTGACCACCACCGCCCGTTGGTCCTGAGGTGCTCGGTGCCGCCCCAGTCCCGCCAATCATTTCATCTGCCATGCTGGTTTCCTTTTGTGTCGAGTGCCTTCGCCAGAGTGCTTAATGACTCGTTCACCCGATCAGGTGAGTGTCACTAGGCTTGTTCTGTGGGCTTGTTCGCACCATAAGGTCGGGATAAGTCTAACACAGCCAACAAGTTTGACCAAGTTAGCAAAACCGTGGTTTGCGCCGAATAGGAGGCTTCTCCTCCCGAGGCTTCTTCTCTTTGCGCTTTGCCATTTATGGGGTCTCCTTGATCTCCACCCCACACTCGTTCAACAGCCCTTCTGCCTGGGGATAGGAGGAGAGGAGGGTCTGAGCTTTCAGAAAGGCTGCACGTTTGGCGACGAGTCTGGACCTTTCCGCCTGATACCTCTCGTCCAGCCTTTCGATCTGCTCACTGTAGTACTGAATCTTCGCCACGATGCTATCTGCTAGGGCCATTTGGAGCCTTCTTCTGAGGAGGTTGATTCCCCGTCTTCGACAATGCTTCTCCTACCATCCTGGGTGCCCCCATGGCTGACTTGGCCCCTTCCCTCAATTGATCCATCACGATGTCGGTCGTCGCAGCTGCCGTCGTCGCCGCAGTCTGCTGTGCCGCTTGCTGCATGGCTCCCTGGGCTGCCTGATTCGCCATGAAGGACTGCTGGGCCATGGCGGCTTGCTGCAAGTAGAACTGGTGCTGCTGCCATCTCTGGATGAACAGCATTTGGATCTGCTGAGGAGACGACAACCACTCCGTCGTCGCCATGGCAGCTTCCAGTTCATCCATCATGCAGTTGTGGTCCCAGAAGGGCATGACAGGGGGGCAGTATTCCCCCTTCCAGAGACGTTCGATTAGCTCACATGCGAGCTTGCGGTAGCGAGCTTCCTTTGACTCTCTACCCACGTCTCCAAACTGGAGGTCTTGCGCCACCTTTCCCTTGTCCAGCTGCCCAGTCCGGTCGTCCATGTAGAGGATGGCAAGGGGAGAAGCCAACCTCTCCCGCACTCTAGCCTCCCTCAATGCCCTCAACTCCGGCATGAGCGATCCGCGCTCCACCGTAAAGTTGTAGTTAGTCCCACCCCTGAGAACTTCTTCGGTATGGAAGGTAAACACCTCATCCCGCATGTCACGGGAGGTGTAGTGGAGGGTTCTAGCCGGCGGATAGAACTGCTTGACCCTATTCAGCCTCTGTTGCTTGATCCTGGCGACTCGCTGCCCCAGGTGCTCATACAACATCCCCCACTCTGTATCCAGGATCTCCTGAAGCAGGGGGACAGCCAGAGGTCCGCGCAACTGACCTGGGAACTTACTTTCCTGGAAGAGATCACTCCCACCAGCGATGTCGCTGAGGAGCTTAACAACCAACTCGATTGACTCAAGGAACCCTTGGGGCAGCAAGGCCGGCTGTGCCCTCTGAACCATCGGCACACCCTGGTCATTAAGCCCGTTCTTGACATACCCCGGATAATCCGTAGGCACATCCGCCTCAGCCAAGTTGGGACCAAGGAGGACTGGAGAATAAACAGTATCATTCGCATGTTCGCCTAGCTGGCTCAGCCTCTTGTTGAGAAATCTCTGTGGAGCGATCAGATCCGTCACATAATCCTGGGTCCAGAAGGTCGTAGTAGGCGGAGTCCAGTGAATGTCAGTGATGGGAATGTCCCCATAGTCATTCACCCCTTCCCTCAGCACCATCTTCCCCGGCACGAACACGTCATACCTGCCATTGGGATTAGTGAAGCTCCGGGGCGCATAGCTCTCCACCACAATGTCCATGGGAGGGTCATCATCAGCCCTGGACCCCTGCACCAGTGGGATCATGTCGGCCAGAAACATGTTCGCCACCGAATCCCCCAACTGGGTGAACTGGGTGGAGATGATTTTGAGATCATCATTCCCGCCACCCAGCGCATTCATGTCCACATCGGGGAAATTCTCCTGAATCCACCCATGCGTCCTGAAATTGGCAATATAAACCCTCTGATCAGGGGCCAGATCCTCAATCGCCCTCACCGAGGCGTCCACAAACACATTAAGAGGCCCATACACTACTGCCCCTACGTCCCCTTCCGTCCTCACTTCCTCCGCTGCCTCAAACAACCCCGGATCCGCCCCTGTTTGCACCTGTTGCTGGACCTCGCTAAAGGGGCTTTCCTCTCCAGTGATCTTGTTCTTGAAAACCGGCTCATTTCCCATCATTTTGGGAATGGACTCACTCTGGGCGTTGGGAATCCAGGGGGTATACTCAAAACAGACCCCTCCAACCGCCATCCACCAGACCCTTTCCCACATCCGGGCCTGCTCGTCCAGTTTTTCATCCAGAGCCTTGTCTAATCTGTCCACCACCTCCGCCTCAGCCAGTGCTTTGGGGTCTTTCTTATTAGGATTGGCCTTGAACACCATCCCAATGCTCGTCAATCGCCCCAAACACTTCCGCATCCGGTGCCCAATGAGGTTGAACACCAAATGCAGCTTGTTGTCATTGGTGGAATTGGCAACAATGGCCTTTTTCTGGGCCGTTACATGCTGCTCCCCGGCCACCATGGCGAGATTTGTCAGCACTCTCGCCTCAACACCACCTGTATGCCTGATTTTCTGCTGTCTGAGCCTCTCGTAGTCCTTTGTCAACTCGTCCAGCAGCACTTTTGCGTCAGAAATCGGCTGATCCATCACTTTTTGCCCAAATGCGGGTCACTTGTTGCCCGTTTTCTCGGCATGGAGGCCAAGAAAGATTGAATCCAGGTGGTTTTTGGCGTCTCCAGAAGCTCTTTGCCCCTGGGACGCCTCGAAAGAATGTGCTCCAAGCAGTCAAGGGTGTGATCTCGGTCCTTCACCCTCGCAAACTTGCCTGAAGCAGTCGCCTCTTCAGGCCAATGTGCCCATTCCAACTCAAAGGGAAGGACACTCAACCAGGGTGCCAGCCAGATTTTGCCTGCCTGGAAGTATTCCCGTGAGATCTCAGTGCGTGTTTCGGGGGTTTGCTTATTACCTAACAGGGTAATGTTGTAATTCTGCAACTCTCGCTTGAACTGACTGTTCGCATCGGCCCAGAAGATGCCTCTCCCACCCCATCTCAAGGCACTCTCTTCCATCAACCGCGCCCATTCAGGAATGCTCTGCGCCTCATTCAGGTCAATTTGACCCGCAATATACCTGTAATTGGGAATTTCATCGATGACAAACGCTTCCCCGTCTGGGCTAAAGGCAACGAGAACTGCACTTCGGTAAGTTCCAGTGTCGCTTCCACCGATAATGGCCCATCCACTGGGGAGGGAAAGATTATCTCTGGAGGCAGTTCGACCTGGATCGAGCCATAGATGCGGGTGGGTGCGGGGTGTGAAGACAAACTGGCCTCGCTGGTAGTTGTAACAACGTCCGATGAACTCTCCCAGCTGCCCAAGAAAAGCAATCTGGAACTTCTCCTGGGTCATAATCCCGCCTTTTTGCGGGTCAGCCCTGTCCATCGCCTCCTGGCTGAACGTATGAGGATTCACACTACGAGGAACACCGCAAACACAGTACCATTCGGGGAAGTCACCGTGCCCGTGCTCGTGGAAAACTCCCACCCATGGTCGATCAGGAGTCGTCGCAAAGACAGCGTATCCTTGACGAGCCTGGAGGTTTTGGCTAAATCCTGTGTAGCATTCAAGTCCTGGGAGTTGATAGGCTTCACAGTAGATGTAAGCGTCGTGTTCCTTGCCCTTGAGCGAATCTTTTCTCTCCCACGATCTCGCTTCATATCTCGCTCCGTTAGGCAAATCCAGATACATCCTTCCGTCCCTGGGGCGGTTTTGTAGGGACGAGTACTTCATCCCCATCCCCTTATCGCTCAACAGGGCTTCACAGATATACTCAAACTCTGGCTGGCAGATGTCGTATTCCAGTCCGACGAGCGCCACCCTGGCATCGGGTACGGCTGCAAACCCAGCCGCCCATCTTCCTCCAGCCCAACTCTTCCCGCTCTTAAACGCTCCCAGATCGGCCAGAACTCTAGCTGTCCCTTCAGGGCGGGGTAGAAGCTTTCTCCACTCTCTTGATTTGTCTGGGAGGCTAATTTCCAAGGCAAGGTCATCTTTCTCCGCTCTTTCCTCTGTCAGTACATACCCCCCAGCCGCCGCCCACCATTGCGCCTGATGCTCAAATGGCCTCTCGTCCATCTTTTCGCAGATGCGCTGACGGAACGCCCAGGCCAATTGATCGCGGATCTCAGTTGGGACGCGAGGCAACCTGTGCTCCTACCTTGATCCTCCCCATGAGAACGTCGTCCATGAACCGACTCATGGCGTCCTCCTTGCCGGCATTCCCTGCCAGCTTTGCCTCCAGAGCCTGCCTAAAGGTTTGACTCTTGGTCAACCTCATCCCCTCCATCTCCGCCGCATTGTTGGCATAGAGGAAATACGCCATCTCCTGATAATGCTTATCGAGGGCAATCTTCAACCGTTCCTGAGGAGGGAGATCCTGCCAGCTTCCACCTTGGTATTTCCTGACCTCTTCCTGCACATAGGTGTGCAGCCCCCAACTCCTCGCCAGCCGCAGCAAGGTGTCCTCGTCCTCCAACTCAGGGAAGAAATACCTCACCGCGACAAGGGGAGGCACCCCTGACTGAAGCATCAACGCGAACTGCTTAGCCTCATGCAGGCTTGGGGGGCGCATCGATATGGGTCAACATATAGACGTTCTTGCCGTTTTCCTGGTGGGACAGCCGGAAGGTGAGGGTGTGATAATGCCTGGGAGAATGCTCGGTGCAGGGGGAAATATCCAGCTGGAGCTTGTCCTTCTGCTCAAACTCCTCGACCTCCACCTCCAGCCCTGCCGAGAGCCTCAGGATGCTCCTAGGCATCCTTTTTCTTCTCTTCCTCTTCCTGCTGCTTCATCTGGATGATCGTCTGGATCAGCATGGGGGCGTACTTGATGAGAAACTTACCGACAGCTTTCCAATTCATAGCAAACTCACTGGGTTGATGTGGGTGAAGATGGGGGAGTAGGTGAAGGTACCTGGGGCGACCAGATCCGCATCAGTGGAGGGGTCAAAGGGTTCCATGCCCTCATCCCTACAAAGCCTTGTGCAGACCTCTGAACAAAACTGCTTATCCAGACTCTGCTTCCCGATGGTGTAGAACCTAAACAGCCCCCACACATCGTATTTCTGGCCCAGGTATTTAGTCCTCATGGCATAGATGCCAGAGGCAATGTCAAACGGCACTTTGGGGCGTAGGACCAGGGCCAGACCTGAAGTCCTCAGGGGGTAGAACCCTACGCCTTCGGCCCTG
>Ga0316626_10000017_pt1 | contig 54630 bp, 52 predicted proteins | sample OWC_Aug_T1_C1_D5_FD_207656 | JGI IMG/M metagenome (GOLD analysis project Ga0316626, IMG submission 207656) | Wetland soil microbial communities from Old Woman Creek delta, Ohio, United States - OWC_Aug_T1_C1_D5_A | ecosystem: Environmental > Terrestrial > Soil > Wetlands | place: USA: Ohio...
CGCGTAATCGCCCTTCCGCTGGAAATACCGTTGCAGAAGAGGCGCCGTGATCTCTCCGCGTGGAGAGACAGAGGAGAACCCGTAGATTCGCGGAACGCCCATGAAACTCCGGCGCAGCGATTCCCTGAAGCTCGGTCCGAGCGGACCGTAGCGGAGGTCGACCGCACGTTCCGCGGCAGCGCGGCCAAAGCCGTGATCGAGCAGGATCTGAAGATACTGTTCCGGTGTCCGGTCATCGGCATCCTTCGTTGCCAGCGTGTTGCAGGCCAGCAAGAACACCTCGCGAGGGTAGTGAAAGAGGCCCTGACACCGCGACTGACACGAGGCCTCTTCGATCTCCTGAACCTTGAGCGCGACACCGTACTTGCCGAAGAATCCTCCGGCGAACTCCCCGGAATACACCATGATGTCGCAGCGCAGGTCCGGCCGACACTGGTTCACGAGCCAGCCAGACGTACCCTCGGCCACGGGGTCAGACGCTGCGGAAGAGAGGCGCGGCATCGACTCCACGCTCTCCTCAGCGAACACGTGCGTGGGGGTCAACTCGATGAATTCGAAGTCTTTTGCTGACAATTGAGACTTGATGACGGCGAGCTCATGCGGGCTGTTGAAGGCAAGGGCGCAGACGCGGAATTGCTGTGCCCGGACGTCGCCCACCAACGTCAACAGCAGCGCGGCGATTGCTGCTGCGAGCCGCAGGCAACGGAGGTAGGGAAAGTCAGCCAGCCGCGGTATGTGCCACACCCGCCTATTCTAGCGCGCGGCGCACAATCAGTGGAGACGTCTCTGCTGCCCGAGACGCCCGGCACCGACCCGGAGCCGCGATCCGCGGCGGGGCGCCCGTTGGAACCCACTCATGCTTCGAGACGCTCGTTGCGAAGCTCCTCAGCACGAGGGGGTGCCTTGGCGCACAGACGTTTTCTCCGCTCACCCCAAGAGGCCGACCGGCAGAAACGCCGGGCTGGAGAGGCCATGAACCGGCGAAAACCGTCATTCCCGCGAACGGGTCTGTCGAAAAACGGTGGCGACATGACAAACGGACGAGCGCAAAACGGGTGCCGTCGCGGGCTCGGCGTAGCCGCGGGGCTTGTCCCCGCTCGGGTTCGTCGCGAACAGCGGCCACGAGGGCCGCGGCTACACCGACACGGAGAAAATCGACAGTCTCGAACGCGGGAATCCAGTGGAGGTGGGGCTGGATCCCCGCTTTCGCGGGGATGACGGAGGCGAACCATCCGACCGCTCGCGCATGCAGGTTCATGGACAGGAGGCACGGAGCGCCGGCTCGAAGGGCGGCGGTCCTTTTCAACGGGCGGCTGGCCTGCCCGCGGTCCCGCGTCAATTCTCCCGCGTGGCGCCGGCGAACTGCACACCACAGTGCAAGTAGCGCGACCCTCGCAGCCACTCCATGTCCGGGTAGTAGGCGAAGATGGCCGAGCCACCGGCGATGCTGTCGATGATCTGCGGCGCAACGTCCTCGGGCAATGCTGGGCATCCCCAGCTCCGGCCGATCGTCCTCGATTCGGCGGCGATTGTGCGGCTGACGTCCGAAGAGCCGTGCACGACGATGGCACGCTCGCGGGCCCTGTCGTTGATGCCGGGCTCGAGCCCGGAGAGACGCAACGAGTAGCCGAAGCGGCCCGTGTACACCTCGTCGGTGCGAAACAGCCCGAGGCTGGACTGATGCGAGTCCATCTCGTTGGAAAACGCCACGGCCACGGTGTCGCCGCTCCCCTCGCCGTGCGCGACCAACTCATGGTGAAGCACCCGCTTCCGTTGCACATCGATGACCCACAGCCGCGGCTCGCTCGACGGCAGGCTGTAGTCGATGATGGTCAACACCGAGCGTTGGAAGCGGCCTTCGCGTTCGCCGCACTGATAGGCTTGCATGGCAAGCTCGAGCACCTCGCGCCGCGGCCAGGATTCCGCGGCCTCAGCGACGGCCGTCGGCGGGAGCGGGCGCGGCGGCGGGGCCGTCGCGCAGGACGGCAACAGATACAGCACGAGAGTGAGTGTGCCGGCGCGCGCAACCCGGGGCGCCTTCATTGCAGGTTCCACCCGGTCGGACCGACAGGCACGGACTCGCGCGGCATGGGGGTACGCATCGCCCCAACTCCGGTCTCCCGTTCCCCGTTATCGGTGCTCACCTGCGATCGACTTTGGTTCAGCAGCTCGCTCACCGGTTCCCTCCCCTGCGCGGGCGCCAACCGTCATGCGGGCTCGTCGGCCGTCGGCACGCTTGCCACGAAAACGCTCCGCAGTCCAGCCCCAAGCGGTTGGAAATCTCACCAAGAGACTGACTGGCCGAACCGGGTCTCGGTCGGGTCGAGGCCGTGTGATCGCGATGCGCTAACTAACGCAGGTCCTCGGCGTTGTATACGAGGGGGACAGTCCCCGGTGCGGGCGCGGGCAACGTGAGAGCGAGGCGCGTTCGGGTGTCATGGCTCTCGAGTCCAGAAGCTGCGCTCAGGCGGAGCCGCCGCCTGATTCCTTCGGATCGAACGCAGCGGCGTATTGCTCCAGCTTGCGGTACAGCGTCTTGCGCCCGATTCTCAGCACCTGCGCCGCGACGCTCTTGTTGCCGCCAACCGCCTCCATGACCCGAAGAATATAGCGGCGCTCGACCTCTTCCAGCGAGACGAGCTCCGCCGGATCGTCGCTGGCGACGAGCACGTGCGAGCGCCGGTACGCCTGGATCTTTTCCGGCAGGTCCTCCACGGTGATCTGCTCGAACTGGGTCAGCGCAACGGCACGCTCGATGCAGTTGCGCAGCTCACGCACGTTGCCGGGCCAGGTGTACGCCAGCAGCCGTTCGGCGGCGGCAGGAGCGAGGCCGGTAACGCGCTTGGAGGTTTGGGCGGCGTAGTGCGCCAGGAAGTGCTGGGCCAACAGGAGCACGTCCGTGCCGCGGGCGCGCAGCGGGGGAACGGCAACGTGGATGACGTTGAGGCGGAAATAGAGGTCCTCGCGAAACCGCCCTTCCTCGACCGCGGTCTCGAGATCGCGATTGGTGCTGGCAATCAAGCGGGCATCGAACGGCACTTCTTCCGTACCTCCCAGTGGACGTACCACCCGCTCCTCCAGGGCACGCAGAAGCTTTGGTTGCAGTGTCAACGGCAGTTCGCCGATCTCGTCGAGGAAGAGCGTGCCGCCATTGGCGTCCACGAATAGTCCGGTTCGCGTCGACCGCGCATCGGTGAAGGCGCCGCGCACGTGGCCGAACAACTCGCTTTCCAGAAGCGCCTCCGGCATCGCCGCGCAATTGATGGCCACCAGTGGTCCCTGACGGCGCCGCCCGCGCCGGTGCAATGCCCGCGCGACGACTTCCTTGCCGGTGCCGCTCTCCCCCGTGATCAGCACGGAGCTGTCCAAGTCGACGATGCGGTTGAGGAGCTCGTGCACGCGGCGCATCGCGGCGCTCTCGCCCAGCAGCTCCTCGAAGCACCGCGTATCGACGACCATCTGCCGCAGCCGCCTGACCTCCGCCCGCAACGACCGGTGCTGCACGGCCCGTTCCAGCGCCAGCACCAGCGCGTCGATCTTCACCGGCTTGGTGATGAAGTCGTACGCCCCGGCACGAATCGCCGCGACCGCGGTGTCGAGGCTGCCAAAGGCGGTGATGACCACGACCGGGACGTCCGGCCGGTTGGCGGCGATTCGCTCGCACAGCTCGAGGCCGTTCATGCCGCGCATGTTGAGGTCAGTGAGAACGACATCCACGTCGGTGGAGCCCAGGAGCTCGAGGGCATCGGCCGCGGACGTCGTCCAGCGCGGCTCGAACCCTTTCGGCGTCAAGCTCGCTTCGAGCGTCTCACACATGCTGCGCTCGTCGTCGACGATGAGAATCCGGCCCGCCATCACGCCACTTTCGCCGTCGCGGCGGCCGCCGGCGGCGCCACCGGAAGAAAAATCGAGAAACGGGTGCCCCTGCCCGGCGCGCTGTCGACCCCAATCCAGCCGCCGTGCTCGGCGACGATGCCCTGGGCGACCGGCAGCCCCAGGCCGGTGCCCCCCGCCTCGCCCTTGGTGGTAAAGAAAGGCTCGAAGATGGAGGCGAGGTGCTCGGGCTCAATGCCGGGACCCTGGTCCTCGATGGCGACGCTGGCGTAGTCGCCCTCCGTCGCCCCCGTCCCCTTGGGCGGCTGCGTCCACCGCGCCTCGACGCGCACGCGTACGCGGCCACCGGGCGGCACCGCTTGAACCGCATTCAGGACGATGTTGGTCAGCGCCTGCTGCATCTGGTTCTTGTCGATCCGCACGAGGAGGGGAACGTCCCCGACCTCGCAGGTGAGCTCGACCTGCCGCTTGCGGGTCACCGAGGAGAGCAGGTCCAGTGCACCGGCCACGACGTGCCGCAGGTCGACGAGTGCGAGCTTCACCCCACGCCGGCGCGAGAAATCGAGCAGCTGCTGGATAATGGCGGTCATCCGGTCGCACTGCGCGGCGATCACGCTCGCGCTCTGCAGGACGTCCCGGCGCGGAAGGTCCGTCGCCGCGATGAGCTCGGCGCGTGCCGACACGACACTGAGCGGAGTCCCCAGCTCATGCGCGACCCCGGCGGCGAGTTGTCCAACGGTCGCCAGGCGGTCCGTGTGGCGCAGTTGCTCCAGGGCGGCGATGCGCGCCTCGGTCTGCTCGACCAGCTGGCGGTTGGCCTCCGCGAGCCGATCGCACATCGCGTTGATGTCCTGCGCCAGCTCACCGATTTCGTCGCGTTGGCCAAGCACGACCGGCCCCGCGAAGTCGCCTGCCCCCGCGCGCGCCGCCTTGTTACGCACCAGCTGCAGCGGGCGGCCGACGAGCCAGTACTCGAGTCCGGTCGCGATGAGACCACAAACGAGCACCACCGCGAGGGTCGCGCCGGCGATGCCCAGATGACTCATGTCGATGAAGCTCCGCTCCGCGGCCATGGGCTCCGTGTACTCGACCACAGCGGGCTGGTCGCCCTGCACCGTCAGAGGGACGTAGACCTGGCGCCACTCGGAACCCGCCGGGTCGACGTGAACACGACGCACGACCCCACGCGATCGCAAACTGTCTTGTTCCGCGGCGGAGAGGGACACATCGGGGAGATTTCCGGCGGCGTCGCGCGCCAGGATGCGCATCCGGACCTCGGGCGCGCGTTCTGAAGCGCGTTCGGCCAGATCGTGCGCCCGCGCGGGTCCCTCATGCTGCCAAACGTCCTCGATGACCCCGAGCCAGGCGAAGGCGAGGCGTCGCGCCCGTTGCAGATCAGCCTCCGACAGCACGACCTCCTGCCGCAGCTGGAAGTAGGCGTAGGCCGACATGACCACGAGAATCCCGAGCATCAGGGCAATCGTCAGCTTGCGTGCGAGCTTCATTGGTCTCCTCTGCGCCGGTGGACCGGATACTATTCTGGCACGGCGCCATGGCTCTGCTCCAGCCCAGCGCGCACACGTGTCGCGCTTTGACCCGAGCGTCGAAACGACACACACAGAGGAGAGGCGCCTATGTGCCGCGCTCTTCGCCCTTGACGCCGCGACTGCTTCGTCTTGGCCCATGCCTCAGGTCGCGCGGCTGCCCCGCTGCCAACTAGTTCGCCCGTGGCACGCCCCCTGCAACGCTAGATGTCCGTTACCGGGGCGCGGCGGACTCGGGGAGAGAGCCGAGACCAGACCGTCTTTCCGTCTTGATGGGAGATGAAGATGAAGAACACGTACCTGTCGGTCATGTTGAGCGATTGTGATCCCGACCGTGGTGACGCGGGCTTGATCAAGGAACTGCTGGACGGGCGAATGGGCGGCGGTGAACCGTGCACCAGCGAGTACACGGGGACCAGGGCGCTGATGCTCGCGGTGCTGGACAATGGACTCCGCTGCTTTCTGGCCTCGAACCGGAGCGCACGTGAGGAAGCCGAGGTGTGGATGTCAAGGCGACAGGACGACTGGCCATTTTCCTTCTCGGCCGTCTGCCAGACCCTGGGGCTCGACGCGACGGCAGTGCGGCGCGCGGTCTACGCGATACGCGAGAAGAATCTCTCGCCGCGGCGTGTCCTTGGGCGTAGTCGCCCCAACGCCCGGCGCCACCGCCGCATTTTCATGCCGCAAGAATGAACGGCGGCGAGATTCATCACCACGCCGTGTTTCCCGAGCCACCCGTCGGCCCACGCCTCGCCGAGCGACGCAGCGCGCGCGATCGCCGAGAAGTTCTTCGGTAGCGGCAAGACAACCTTCGCTGCAGCCACGACGACGAATAGCGATCAGCGGAATGGCGCTTGCGGGACGTGGGGCCGAGTGTTCCGACTTGGCCAACTCGCCGCTTCACGGTGTCTTGCCCGCGAATCCCTTGTCATCGTTCTTCCTAGTCTTTGTCTGATCGAACTGTGCCTCCCAGCACATGCCATCGCTGGCGTAAAGCTGAGCGGTAATGGGGAATTGGAACGGCAGCGTGGCTGTGTCGGGCAACGCGTTGCCCTTACCGCTCAGCGTCATCCTTGCCCGGTCGAGGCTGCTCGCCTTGGTCTTGATTTGCCTGACGCCGCCGCTCAGAGCGGAAGAGTCCCTATACCGGTAGCCTTTGGGGCTGCTCGGCAAGCCGATGGTTTCCCATCCCGATCCGGGTGGCACGCCCATCGCCATCTGGACACCGCGGTTGTCGTAGACGCAGAGCTCGTAGCGAGTGGTCTGGGTGGGATCACCCATGTCGGCTATTAGCGAGGGGCCGCCCTTCCACCGGAACTTCACACTATCCGACGTGTTCGTCGCGAAGTCCTTGTACATGAGGAGCGCCCGGCTCGCGTACATGCAGGTGGTCGCCGGCGTACCGCTATACTCGCAGCCGTCGATCGGATCGCAGGCATCCTGCGTGCAGGAGTTGCCGTCGTTGCAGTCGAGATTGCTGACAAACGTACAATTGCCGCTGCCGTCGCACTTATCGACCGTACAGACGCTCGCATCCTGATTGCACGGAGTCTGTGCAACCGCGAACCCGTTTGCCGGGCAGGCTTGCCCGGCGTTTCCGCTGCACTGTTCCGCGACGTCGCAAGCGCCCGCAACCGGCCGACACACGGTACCCGCCGGCGTCACGACATTGGCCGGACACGGCTGGCCGGGTACGGCCGTGCACGTCTCGTTCGGATCACAGCCATCTCCCGATCCCGTACGGCACACCGTCGTCGGGTTGGCCACGACGTCGGGCGGACAGCCCTGGCCCGCGATACCGGCACACCGCTCGTCCGGATCGCAGATGTCGCCGGAGCCGGCGCGGCACACCACGTTGATCTTGCTGGGCGCATCATCCAGCGGGCAGGTGGCGCCCGGTGCCCCGGGGCAGACCTCGTCCTCGTCGCAAATATCGCCCGTCGTGCTCAGTCGGCAGATCAGCCCCACATTGCCTGGGGCGTCGTCCGGCGGACAGGCAGCGCCGGGGACGCCGGTACAGGTTTCGTTCTGGTCGCAGACGTCGCCGGAGCCAGCGCGGCAGACGATGCCAGAGTTGAGAGGTGCATCATCGATGGGGCAGATTGGGCTCAAGCCAGTGCAGGTCTCGCTCAGGTCGCACGGCGCGCCACCGCCGCCTCGGCAGACCTCTCCCGCGGGGCGCAGCTGGCAGGTGCTGGTGCAGCACGACGCCGGCGAGCCGTTGGCCCCGCCTTGATCACACTGTTCGGCGCCGAAGTTGGCGTCCACCGTGGAGTCACCGCAGGTGGAATAGTAGAAGCCGATGTCCACGTGGGAAACGTCGATGTCGACCCCGTTGCGGGTGTTCTTCCCGTGAACCGTAGTGGTGCCAAAGTAGGTGCGCGCTGGTGTCCATGGGCCGCCGGGGGCGTCACTCGCTTCCAGCAGGGCGTTCACCGTGAAGCTCGTGGCCGTCGTTCTCCACAACGAGTGCACCGCCCCGTTGGCGTTGCTGAGCGCCTGGGTGGTCGCATCATCAATGACCGACCCGGCTCCGGTGAATGTCAGGGTGAGGCGAGTGTACGCGGTCGTGCTCGTCCCCGTGAGCGCATTGAAGACTGACGTCTGGCCGGTGTAGGTGATCGTCGCGACCCCTTCGGCCGACCAGCTGAAAATCTCGGCTCCGGTCGGCTGATTGTTCTGCCGCATCGCCTCGCCGATGGGGACCGTCCCGGCCGGGATGTTGTTGTTCTTGATCCCGATGTAGAGGTTGGAGTACGCGCCGCCCGGCACGCTGCACGTCCACGTGGCCCCCCCGGCCAATTTGGCGTCGCCGGACAAGGTGCAGTTGCCTCCATTGGGCGGGCTGTACGTGGGCCCCCCCGTGATCAGGATCGCCGAGGCGCGCGAAGCGACACCGAGCATCGCCAGCATCCCGAAGGTTGCTCCAACCTTCGTTGCCCACCTTCGCCGCGCGCGGCACATCGCCTTCGCGGAACCTTGCACCGCCGCGGCATCCGCGGCTGACCTTCCCCCATGTAGCCGAACTACCGCCATGACGACGCCTCCCAGTTAGCGCTGCGGCGCTATTTGCACCACGAGATTCTCACCATGAGCCATGCGAACCGTGACTGCCATGGCTGCCGTGCGAGCCGTGACTGCCATGACTACCGTGACTGCCGTGCGAGCCGTGACTGCCATGACTACCGTGACTGCCATGGCTGCCGTGCGAGCCGTGTGACGCGTGCGACATGTGCTGCGCCAGGAGCATTTTCTCGCTGTTGGGCTCCGCCCGCAGGGCCTGTGCCGCCTCGTCCGCATCAACGGCGACGATTGGGTTCACCGCTTGGCGGGCCTCGTCCCGACTGAGGAACTCCAGCGGCGTCTTCCGCAGCGAGGGAAGCCCGTTTCTCTTCTGCTGGCTCATTCTCTCTCCTTCACCGTGGTCACTTCCAAAGCGGCCCCTGCCCGCCCCTCCTGCCCCGTGTTCAGGGGAAACTGAGCGAGATCACGTCCAATCATCGGAGACTGCGTCATCGCTCTCACGGCCCCGGCGCCAGGTTTGCGAACAGCGACAGGAACTGGCCGCTGCGGGACACTTCGACTCCTTGCACGCTAAGGCCGAAGAACTGCGGCAGCGGGAAGCCGGACAGCGCGCCGGCCAACTCCGGAATGAGCGGCCGGATGATTGCCGGCAGGGTGGTTTCCACCTGGGCTTCGTTGACTCCGAGCGGGTTCCCGATGATGCTGATCGCAATATCGCTCGCTTGGGGCTCGCCGATGGTGATCGCCAGTCCGGAACCGTCGGGGAGGAAGTCGAGATCCATACCCAGCCGCGTGTCGAGCGCGCCGCTCAACCACACGGTCTCAGGGCCGGGTTGGACGATATCCAGGCTCATATGCGCGACCTTCAGCTCCGCCAGCTCTCCACCCGGTCCGTTTCCACCCGTCACGATGGGCGCGAGGGTTGGCGCAACGTCGATACGCAACGGGGTTCCCGGCGGCAGCTGGGCGAACTCAGGCACCAGGAGAGACAGCAGCGTCGAGGTGATCGGCAGGGCCGGCGACCCGCCCGGGCCGTCGAGGTCGATGGTCGTGAGCGACGAGCGCATGAGGCCACACTCGGTCTGTCCACGCAGCATCTGATTGAATCCGGCGGTCGAGATGCAGATGCCCAAGCCGTAGGGGGCATTGCCGACGGGCGTATTGGGCCCGAAGGTCGGGAATACCTCCGGCTTCGAGTAGGAGCGGGTGAAATCCGGCGCCCCGGGCGGCGGCAGGCACTGGCCCGGCCCGCTGCCAACGCTGACGGTGAACTTGGAGTCGGCTCCGAGGGTAATGCCGGTATTGTCCTCGGCCACCTGGAACAGCGGCGCGTCGAGGGTCAGTCCGAGTCCCGAGCCGACCGCGCCGGAGATCGAGATGCCGGCCAACGTGGATTCGATTGCACCGGCGATCGGGCTGTCCTGCGGCCCGCCACCGTCGGGGTCGCTGAGGAACCCCCGGATGCCGTCGACCGTGAGCTGCTGGATATCCGGCAGGAGGGCCTGGATGATGTCGCCGATGATCGGCGCATTGCACAGGCCGGAGGTGAACTGGTGGTTGAAGCCGTTGAACTGGACGCCGATTGGGGTGACCAGGTTCACGTCGACGTTGGAGGGACTGCCCACCTTCGGCTGCAGGGCGTAATCGCCCGTGAGCTCCATGGTATTGGCAGTGAGCCGCAGCCCACAGTCGGGGACGAGACCGCTGCCGTCAATGTTGATGTCGACGCGAAGGTTGTGGATGTCGATGTCGCCGAAGACGGCGTTGGGTTTCGAATCCATACCCAGCGTCAGGTGGCTGAACGACGGCGCCGGGTTCCCGATGCTCACCCGGGCGCTGCCCCAGCAGCCGATCACCGAGATGAAGCATTCGTCCACGAGAGCGGTGCCCGCCGGGAGGATGGAGGCCAGGTCGAGCTGACCGGCGGCGAGGCCGCCCACCAGCGGCTCCATCGCGTCGAGCCCGGAGTCGTTCATCCGCAGGGCAACGCTCTGCGGCGAAAACGAGCCGTCGGCTACCGACTCGCCGGCGATCACCACGATGCGACCGCGTACGTCGTCACCGTTCGCCGTGTTGATGAGCGCGACGTTCGCTGGATTGAAAACTGTTGCCTGGCTCAGGGGCAGCGTGTGCGAGAAGGTGCGTAAAGTTTCGTTCACCGAGGTGGCGGGAACGCCGTTGATTGTTACCGCGACCTGTCCGGGGGGGAGTGTCGTGTAGTGCCCGGTGATGACGACCGAGCCCGCCGTGGTGAAAATGCCGTGCGCAGGTGAATCGATAAAGACCTCGAACTTGATGCACGCCTGCCCCGGCCCGGCGCACCACCAGCCCGATTCGTTCTTGCAGCTCGCGCTGCAGCCGTCACCGCTCACCGTGTTGAGGTCGTCGCAGGTCTCGGACACATCGAGCAGCCCGTTGCCACAGGTGGGCAGGCAGAGGCTCGGTTGGCCACCGCAGGCGTAACCGGCCTCGGTCACGCACCCACTGCTGCAGCCGTCGCCGCCGACAGTGTTGCCGTCGTCACACTCCTCGAGGACGTCGAGGTTGGCGTCTCCGCAGTTGAGTATGCACACGCTGGGCTGCCCGAAGCAGCTGTAGCCCGCCTCTTGACGGCAGAGGTCTCGCGAGCAGCCGTCGCCACTGGAATTGTTGAGGTCGTCGCAGTTCTCCAAGCCGCGGATGAACCCGTCACCGCACACCGGGAGACAGTGGCTTGGCTGACCGGCGCACTGAAAGCCGGCCTCGACCTGGCACGCAAAGGAGCAGCCGTCGCCGCTCTGCACGTTGCCGTCGTCGCAGACCTCACCGCCGCGGATCAGACGGTCGCCGCACACTGGCGTGCAGACACTCGGAACGCCCGAGCAGAGCCAGCCAGGCTCGATCCGACACACCGCGCTGCAGCCGTCACCGCCGACGGCGTCACCGTCATCGCAGGTCTCCCCGGACTGGAAGGTGCCGTTGCCACAGACGAACGTGCACACGCTCGGCTCACCGCCGCAATTGTAACCGGCTTCGATCTGACAGGTGATCGAGCAGCCATCGCCGCCGGTGGCGTTGCCGTCGTCGCACGTCTCGCCTTCGCCGGCTTGCACGGCACCGTTGCCGCAGTTAGGGGTGCAGACGCTCGGCTGCCCGCTGCAGCTGAAGCCCGCGTCCACCAGGCACGCGCTCGAGCAGCCGTCGCCGCCGGTGGCGTCACCGTCGTCGCACGTCTCACCGGCGTCCAGGACACCGTTGCCGCAGTTCGCCGTGCACACGCTCGGCTCGCCCGCACACGTCCATCCGCCTTCGACCTTGCACTGAGACGAGCAGCCGTCACCGTCGGATCCGTTGCCATCGTCGCAGGTCTCGTCACCCTGCACGATGGCATCAGGACACTCGGCGCCGCAGCTGCCGTTGGTGCCGTTGCCGTCGTCGAAGAGGTCGCAGTCGCGCGCGAGGCCGTCGACGGAGTTCGCCAGCAGACACAGCTGGCAGGCCGACTCGTTCCGCAGGCAGTTCGTCAACCCGCTGCCATCAGCGGCGCCGCAGGGAGAGAAAACCTGAGTCAGACTGGTGCTCTCGCACTCTTGCCCAATCACGCCGGCCACTTTGGTGACGCACCTGAGGGCAATACGACCGCCGTTATCGGGCTGCGATTGGGTGCCGGTTCCGAGACACGCGGCCGCCAGGCTGGCGGCATCCGTGATCGTCCCCGCCGCCAGCCCCTTCTTCTGACATTTGAGGAACTCGCGCACACGCGCGTCCTCGCACCGGAGCAGCGCGGCGACGACCCGCGCCTGGCAGGATGCGTCGCTGGGGCTCGCAACGAGAGCCGAGTCGAGATCAGCGCCCACGGAACTATGAACGAGGTGCAGCCCGCTGAGCACCGCGTCGACCAGGGCGCCGTTGATCGGCGCGACACCGAATCCGGGCAGCCCGCCCGAGCACGCGGCGTTGGTAACAGTCACGGCCCTCTGAGCAGCGCGGCTGACCTTCCCGGAGGGATCGGAGCGGACGCACGCCTCCGGAGTGGTGGCAACCAGGCGTCCGGCAGCGAAGTCGCGCACGCATTTCTTGATGATCCGACTTTGTTCCCTCGCCACCGTGCGGATGCTCTTGTTGAAGGCAGTGATGCAGGCCCGGTCCTGTGGCGCTACCTGCGCAGCCGCTGATCCGGCGAGGACGAGAAACGACAAAGTGCAGGTGGCAAGACTTCTCGCGTGCCGACTGCTCGATGCACGCGAAGGGGGATCCGAGTTCCCGGCTCGACTCAAGTTCCCGCCGCTGCCTTCTGCCCCGTCCATATGACGGCCTCCCTGTTCGCGCCCCTTGGGACACGTCGGGGCTTGCGCGCATAGCCACAAAGCCGCCGCCCAGCAAGCGACCCCGCGATCGCCCCCTCGTGCCCCTTACGTATATACCCCTAATGCCACTCTCTCATTTTCCTCGTTACCCAGTGCCATTGAAGGAAGTCAAGCCAAACCGGGGAGCACCGGAAAATATACCGTTCCCGCGTCGGAATCTGTCGGGTCGAACGCCAGGTTCGGGGTCGGGCCAGACCGCCACGGCAAGCAGGGGGAAACGCCTATCTGCGGTCGAGTTCACCGAGAGGCCTGCCGGGTAACGGCAATTTGCGTGACGCGCTTGCGTTGCACGAAATATATCTTCGTGCTACCCGCGTGGCATGAAAACGATGATCGTGCTCCCGCTTCGGAGGAGCTCGATGATATTGCCGAGGAGCGAGTCATGCACATCCCCGACGGTTACTTGGGACCCGCGACCTACGGGGGAGCCTGGGCGGTCATGGTGCCGATCTGGCGCCACGCCGCGAAGCGGGTGCGTGGAACGGTCAGGACGTCGGAAATCCCGTACCTGGCGATGGGAACGGTTTTCAGTTTCGTCGCCATGATGTTCATGCTGCCCCTGCCCGGTGGGACGACGGGGCACATCAGCGGAACGGCACTGGTGGCGATTCTGCTCGGTCCGTGGGCCGCCGTGATCGCGATATCCATCGCGCTCTTCATCCAGGCGCTGGTGCTCGGCGACGGCGGCGTCACCGCCATCGGGGCGAACTGCTTCAATATCGCTTTCGTCGGCGCCGTGACAGGATGGGGTGTCTACGCGCTCATCGTCGCCGCGGGTGCGCGGGGTGTCGATCGTCCGGCGCCGTCCGCCTTCCCGCGGCTCGCTGCCGCTGCGGTGGCGTCGTATCTGGCCATCAACATGGGGGCGTTCCTGACCGCTGTCGAACTCGGGTGCCAGCCTCTGCTCTACGGCGGAACGCACGGGGGGGCGGCGTACTTCCCCTTCCCACTGAAGGTGGCGATTCCCGCGATCATGATTCCACACCTGACCACGGTCGGCGCGCTCGAGGCGGCGGTGACGGTCCTGATACTGACGTTTTTCCAGAAGGCGGAGATGAGCATGAGAGGGGTCTCGAAGACGGGCGTCACGGTGCTGGTCTGCGCGGCGGCGATGCTGACGGCGTCGCCGCTGCTGGCGCACTCGATTCACTACGACGTGCAGCAGAAGGCGATGGCCGTGCGGGTCTACTACTCGGAGAAGGACGCCGCCTCGTATTCGAAGTACGAGCTCTACGGTCCGGGGGACAAGGAGCCGCACCAGATCGGGCGGACGGACAAGAACGGATTCGTCGGCTTCGTCCCGGACCGGCCCGGGGCCTGGAAGCTGCAGGTCTGGGGGGAGTCGTCCCACGGCTTCCACGGCGTCACCACCGATATCGAGGTCAACCAAGCCCTGGGCCTGCAGTCGTTCAGCAAGCCGCTGGTCGCCACCTACACGAAGCTGGTCACCGGGATCAGCATCGCCTTTGGCCTGTTTGGCATCTACGCCCTTTGGGCATCCCGCGCAGGCGCCGCGAAGGGGGAGGAAAGGTACTGACGCCGCCGCGATGACCGCCCTCCCGGAGTTCCTGCTCGACCGGCATCCTCTTCACCCCCCCGGGCCCTCGAAGCACGTGGTGTCGGTGACCTTTCTCGACAAGGGCATCCACCGTCTGTCGCGCATCGTTCAGTCCGGCTACGCGCACTGGGACCTTGCCCAGCGGGACAGCGTTCTCCACCGGCTCGATGCCCGGGTCAAGGTTCTGTTCGTGGCGCTCTTTCTCGTCATCGTGAGCCTGAAGCGGACGATTGCGCCCGAGGCGGGAATTGCCGCCTTTGTGTTGGCCCTCTTTCTGGCGTCCCGCCTGGACGTCCTGACGATCTACAAGAGGGTCCTCGCCGTCGGCCTCGTCTTCGGTGTGCTCGTCCCGTTTCCCGCCATGTTCAATTTCCTGTCCGACGGGGAACCGCTCTTCCCCGTCGTTCACCTGGCGCGGCCGTACGAGCTGTGGGGCTATCACCTCCCCCAGTCGATCGTGGTGACGCGCGAGGGGCTGCATGGAATCGCCATGCTGTTTCTCCGCGTGACGAACTCCGTGGCCCTCACGATCTGGCTCATGGACACGACGCCGTTCACCGATATTGCCAAGGCGCTGCGGATGTTCCGCGTCCCCGACACGTTCGTCATGGTCATCACGCTTTCGTACAAGTATCTTTTCGTGTTCACCCGAACCGTTGAGGAGATACACCTCGCCAAGAAGAGCCGTCTGCTCGGGAAGGTGCGCGGCCGGGAAGCGCGCAGTTGGGCCGCGGAGCGCATGACCTTTCTTTACCGAAAAACCCAGATGCGGTACGAGGAGATCTTCAAGGTGATGGTGGCCCGGGGATTCACGGGCGACGTGAAGCTGTACGGCCTCCGCAGGGCTGCCGCTTCGGACTGGTGGGCAGCCGGGGCCGCGCTCGGGGCCGGCGTACTTTTCTTGAGGTGGTGACTTGGCAAGTGTGATCGAACTGGAGGATGTCCGCTACGACTACTTCGGCCGGATTCCCGCCCTCGCGGGGGTCAGCCTTTCGATACAGGAAGGCGAGCGGTTGGCCATCATCGGAGCCAACGGTACGGGCAAGTCTACGCTTCTGCAGATCATGGACGGCCTCATCTTCCCGTCTGCGGGTTCCTTCCGCTTCTGCGGCCGCGAGGTCACCGAAGCCGCTTTGCGGGATGCCGCTTTCCTGCGGTTCTTCCGCGAGCGTGTCGGGTACGTCTTCCAGGACTCCGAGGTCCAGCTCTTCTGCCCCACGGTCATCGACGAGCTGCTCTACGGCCCGCTGCAACTGGCGATTTCCGAGGACGAGGCTATGGACCGGGCCAACCAGGTCCTGCGCATGATGGGCATCGAGCGCCTCAGCGACCGTCCGACGTACATGCTGTCGGCAGGAGAGAAGAAACGCGTCGCGATCGGCTCCGTCCTCACAATGAACCCGGAGGTGTTGCTGCTGGACGAACCCACCAACGGGCTGGACCCCAAGACCGAGGCCTTCCTCGTCGAGCTGATTCTCTCCCTGAGCGAGGCCGGCAAGACCGTGGTCATCGCATCCCACGACCTCTCCCTCGTCGACGATCTCGACATGCGCGTGGCGCTGCTGTCCGAATCCCACCGGGTGGAAAAACTCGCGGCGGCGGCGGAACTCCTCCAGGACACCGATCTGCTGCTGCGGGCCAATCTCATTCACGAGCACCGGCACTACCACGGCGGGCAGAGCCATCGTCATTCGCATCTGCATTTTCTCACGCACCGGCACGACCCGGGTCACGATTAGGCGCGGTGCGCCTGGAGGCTTGTTCCCGTGGCGGACCTACTAACCCGATTCGGCATCTCCCTCGACGCCAAACTTCTCCGTGAGTTCGATCGCCTGATCAAACGGAAGGGATACACGAACCGCTCCGAGGCGATCCGCGATCTGATCCGCGACAACCTTGTCCGCGAGCAGTGGGAGTTGGGGACGGCGGAGGCGGTCGGCACCATCACGCTGGTGTACAACCACGAAACACGCGAGCTGGCCGACAAGCTGACCGACCTGCAGCACGACCACTACGAGCGCATCGTGTCCACGCTGCACGTCCACCTCGATGCGCACTACTGCCTGGAGGTCATGGTCGTCCGCGGCAGAGCGGCGGAGTTGAAGCAGATCGCCGACAAGCTGATCGGGACGCGCGGCGTGAAGCACGGGACCTTCTCCGCGACGGCGGAAGGCAAGGTGCTGGCGTGAGCCGCCCGGAGGCGCGGAACAAGACGGCTGAGGAACACGTGCATCAGCCCCACGACCACCATCATGGCGAGGGCAAACACCACGAGCATTGGCACGACCACGCGCATGGAAAGTTGCAGAGCCTCAACCTGTTGCACGCGCACGCGCATGAGCCGGTCGATCCCGACCTCGCCGAGTCGAAGCAAGGCGTGCGGGTGCTGTTGATCAGCCTCGCGATTCTCGCCGCCACGTCCGCCGCCCAAGCGGTTGTGGTGTGGCTCACCGGCAGCGTCGCGCTGCTCGCCGACACCATCCACAACGTCGGCGACGCGCTCACGGCCGTGCCACTCGCGCTGGCCTTCGTGCTAGCTCGGCGACCGCCCAGCGCACGCTTCAACTTCGGACTCGGCCGCAGCGAAGACCTCGCCGGGCTGGGGATCGTGGTGCTCATCGCGTTCAGCGGCATCGTGGCGATGGTCGAGTCGATCAGCCGGCTCGTGTATCCCGAACCGCCCACCCACCTGTTGGCAGGCATCCTGGCGGGTCTGCTGGGCTTCATCGGCAACGAGGCGGTTGCCGAATACCGCATTCTCCAAGGCCGGCACATGCACTCTGCCGCGCTCATCGCCGACGGGCAGCACGCCCGCATCGACGGCTATACCTCGCTCAGTGTTGCGATTGGTCTCGGCCTGGTCTGGATGGGCGTGGGCATCGCCGACCCGGTTGTCGGCCTGTTCATCTCGCTGGTCATCGCCCGCATCACCTGGGACACGGCGCGCTCGGTCGGGCTTCGCCTGCTCGATGGCATCGAGCCCCGCTACCTGCAGCCGATTCGGGAGGTGGCCCAATCATGCGTCCCCGCCGGCGCACTGAAGGACGTTCGCGGTCGCTGGTTCGGTCACGTCATCTTCGTCGAGGTTGAGGTGGACGCAGCTCTCATTGAGCCGGCTCGACTCATCACGTTGGGGCACGACTTGCAGCACGCCCTGCACGCGGCCGGCACGCGCGCCCGTCGCGTCGCAGTCGTCGTCTCGTAGACAACAGCTGCGCGTCGTCATCAACGCAGCGGTCAGATTACCGTGCTCGCGTGCTTGGGCACGATCGATGACCGGCTTCAGGAACTATGACCCTGTAGGGGAAGCCGTCTCGCCTTGTCAGGAACAGCCGGAAGGTGATATAGGCGCCCCACGTTGCGTTGAGGAGGGGCGGGTCACGACGAGCCACGCAGCGAACTGGGAGCTTGCGGGTGTCTTGGTGGTCGCAGGCCGCAGCGAAGAGGACGGTCTGCTACAACGCCAAGTGCGCTGGCGCCCGGGACGTCACCTTGACATCGACCGGCACGGGACGACCGATCGGCACGGGAGGTCCACTGATTTGCGCAGGGTGCTCCTGAAGGAAGAGCCTACGCTTGAGCCTTGGCCGACCAGCAACTCGCGCACCGGCAGTCCGCATCCGCGAAGCGGGACGAGGAAGGATGACGCACTGTTACGCCTCCGGACCGGAGGCGTCCATTGCATAGGGAGGGGTCATCATGCACGCGAACTCGCTCCGCCGTGATTGGGCTGCTGCGCTCATCGTCATATTCGTGGCGAGGAGCGCGAGTGCGCAGATCGATTGTTCGAACCCGGACAACCTGTGCGTCGGTGATCCGTGCACTACTGGCGACATCGAGGTTACGTAACAGGCTGAGAGCCCACAATCTGCACGGGCGGAAAAGGTGAGACACAGCACATTTCGTTTCGCACTGCTTGCGGGCGCACTGGCGATGATCGTCACGACCGGCTCCTGCGGCGACGACTCCGATTCGCCGCCGCAGCCGGGCACGGATGTACCCGTGCGGGTCGTCGTGCTTGGATCCTCGACCGCGTTCGGAATCGGACCGCACGATCCGAACAACATCTGGGTCGCACGCTATCGGGTCTTTCTGGACTCCCTCAACGCCGACAACGAGGTCGTCAACCTGGCGTTCCCGGGTTACACGACGTATCAGGTGCTCCCGACCACCGCGGTTCCGCCGGCCGATCGTCCGCTGCCGGACCCCGAACGCAACATCACGAGGGCGCTCGCCAGCGCGCCCTCTGTCATCATCGTCAACCTGCCTTCGAACGATGTCGCATTCGGCTTCAGCTTGGCGGAGCAGTTGGCCAACTATGGGATGATCCGCACGGAGGCTGAACGCGCTGGGGTTCCCCTATGGATCACCACGCCGCAGCCCCGCAATCTCGACGCCGCTGGTCGCGAGGCGCTTGACGCGCTGCTGGAGGCGAGCCGTCGCGAGTTCGCGGACCGGCTGCTCGACTTCTGGACCGACTTGGCCGCTGACGACGGGTCAGTCCGCCCCGAGTACGACTCAGGTGACGGCATTCACCTGAACGACGCCGCCCACGCGATCCTTGCCCGCCGGGTCGAGGAATCTCGCATCCTCGAAAGGGTCGCGTCGACGTTCGGATTCTCCAGGTCGCGCGCCGCCGATCGCGGCGCGATCATGGGAATGGCGTCCCGCTGAGCGGAGGAATCGCCATGTCGAAGGGGATCGAGGCGCGGTTGGCAGAGCTGGGCCTGGAGCTGCCGCCGGTGTTTCCACCGGTGGGCAATTACCTCGGGTGCAAGCGAGTCGGCGACCTGCTGTATGTCGGCGGGCATGGGCCCGTGACGCCGACGGGCGTGGTCCGCGGCAAGGTCGGCGCGACGGTGACGCTCGAGCAGGCACGCGAAGCGGCGCGGGCGACGGCGCTCTCGCTGTTGGCGACGGTGCGCGCCGAGTTGGGCAGCCTGGATCGAGTCACACAGGTCGTCAAGGTGTTCGGCATGGTCAACTGCGCCCCGGGCTTCAACCGCACGCCCGAAGTGATCGACGGGTGCTCCAACGTTCTCGTCGCGGTCTTTGGCGAAGCCGGCCGGCACACGCGCTCGGCTGTCGGCATGGCGGAGCTGCCGTTCGACATCTGCGTCGAGATCGAGATGGTGCTGCAAGTCGAGCCAGTTTCGCCAGAGGAACAGTAGTTCCCGCCAACTGTTCCTCTGGACTTGAGGCAAACCGAATCACTGAGCAGCGACACAACGAGGCAGCGGCGAGGCAGCGGCTTGACCGGGCCGTCCCGGGCAGACTATGCCGCGTTGCGAGGCGGGAACGAATCCCGTCCGGAGAATATCAGATGAGGGCCTCCGTGGCGGTGCGAGCGCTCAGTGGTGCGCCGGGTCTGCTGGTCACCGCCGTTCTCATGCTCGGCTTGGCAGCCCCGGCTGCCGTCCAAGTGGATCGCTAATGACTCGCATGGAGCCAAGCCCCGACCCTACGCCGCGGCGACCGGGAGAGAGAATCAAGGCGCGCCGCGGCGTGCTGGGCACGATCGGGTACGAGGTCCTCGACGTGCTGCAGATTATGGGGGAGGCAGCGTCGCTCTTCTTCGCCACGTTGAGTGGCGTTCGCGTGACGGGTCGGACGCGGGAGCGTACCATGGCGCAGCTCGTTCGCGTCGGTGTCGACACGCTGCCTCTGGCCTTTCTGGTCTCGCTGTTCGTCGGCATGGTACTCGTCATTCAGACGGCAGAGCAGCTCGAGCGGTACACCCAGGAGATCATCGGTTCGATCGTCGGTCTGGCAATGACCAAGGAACTCGGCCCCGTGATCATGGGCTTTCTCGTGGCCGGTCGGGTTGGATCGGCAGTGGCGGCCGAGATCGGATCGATGCGCGTGTACGATGAGATCAACGCGCTCAAGACCATGGACATCGACCCGGTGCGGTTTCTTGCGGTGCCACGCTTCCTGGCCATGACGTTGGCGCTGCCGATGTTGGTTCTGTACGCCGACGTCGTTGGGATCACGGGCGGCGCCATCGTGGTGGCGCTGGATCCGGCGATCAAGATCAGCGTCAGCCAGTATCTCACCAACCTCAACCAATGGATCAACACCACCGATGTGTTCGTTGGCCTGATCAAAGCGACGACGTTCGGGATGATCGTGGCGGTGATCTCGAGCGCGTTTGGCCTGCGCACCGCGGGAGGGGCCGAGGGCGTCGCGCGATCAACGACGGCGGCGGTCGTTTGGAGCTTCGTCCTCATCATCGTCTTCGATTATCTCATCGTGCGGGCGACGCTGGTGCTGCTATGACCGCTCGCGGTGTCGCCATCAGGATCAGCGGATTGCGCAAGTCCTACCGCGGCACCGACGTGCTGCGCGGCATCGATCTCCAGATCGAGCCCGGCGAGACGCTGGTCATCGTTGGCGGCAGCGGCGAAGGCAAGTCGGTGCTCCTCCGCCATCTGGCCGGCCTGGAGCAGCCGGACGCGGGCGCCGTGCGGCTCGACGACCTGGACCTGAGCGAGTACCTGGCGATGCCGCCGAACCGGAAGCCGTTCCGCATCGCCATGGTTTTTCAGGGGGCGGCATTGCTCAACTCCCTCACCGTCGCCGAAAACGTGGCGCTGCGGCTGCGCGAGCACGAACACCGATCCGAGGCTGAGCTTTCGCGCACCGTGAGTGACTGCCTGGCGCAGGTGGACATGGCCGGCACCGAAGGCCAGCTACCGGGCGATCTGAGCGGCGGGATGCGCAAGCGCGTCGCAATCGCCCGGGCGCTGGCGGCGGACCCGCAAGTCGTGCTCCATGACGAACCCACCGCCGACCTGGACCCCATTTTGACCCAACAGATTGGCGAGTTGATCAATCGGATCCACGACACCCACCGCGCCACCCAGGTCGTGGTCACACACAACCTCGCTCTCGCAGAAGAGGTCGGGAATCGCATCGCGGTGCTGCAGAGGGGCCGGATCGTCGAGTTGCTGCCCGCCGACGCGCTTGGCCACAGCACCAACCCGTACACGCAGGCGTTCGTCAAGGCGGCAAGTCTGCGAACGTAGGCGGTGCGGGCCAAGAATGACGCAATGTCGTCCACGTCAAGGTCTAGCATCACATTTCCGTTCACAAACGGCGGAGACACAACGATCGGGGATTCACCATGACCAATGAGCAAAAGGTGGGCTTGTTCTTTCTCGGCGGGCTGCTGCTGGCACTGGCGGCGATCGAGCTGAGTGTCGGGACCGGTATCCTGCAAAAGAGCTATCACCTCTGGGTGGAGTATGATGACGTGCACGGCCTTGCCGAAGGTGACCCGGTGTTCGTCGCCGGCGTGAAGCTCGGTGTGGTTGACGACATCACCCTCGCTCCCGAGCGCGTGCGGGTGCGGCTGCGGCTCGACCGCAAGGCGCAGGTTCACCGGGATTCTGTCGCCCGCCTCGATTTCCAGTTGCTCGGTGGCACGCGCTTCATCGCCATCTCGCTCGGCAGCCCATCCGAACCCCCAATGCACGATGGAGACGTACTCCGCGGTGAACAGCCCCCTGACATCACGGAGATGCTCGACCGCTTTGGCGAAGTCGCCACGAGCATTCAGGACCTCACTCAGTCGCTGGACCGCAACCAGGCCGAACTGCTGGGGGAACTCAGCGTCCTGGTCAGCGAGAACCGCGAGCAGCTTCACGCCACACTGACCAACCTCGAATCACTCACCGCGAAGCTCGACCGTGGCGAGGGGGCAGTCGCCAAGCTACTCAATGATCCGACACTTTACGACCAGGCCACGGCCATCATGACCGACGTCCGCAACCTGTCGGCGCGCCTGTCCCGCGGTGAGGGGAGCCTCGGCAGGCTGGTGCACGAGGAGCGACTGTACGAAGAGCTTCAGGAAACCATGACGAGCCTGAATGCTGCAGCGCGGAACCTCGAGACCATCTCCGCCGACGTTCGCGACGGCCGCGGAACGCTCGGCCGGCTGCTCACCGACGAGTCACTGTACGTCGAAGCGCAAGACGCCGTGAGAGGCCTCGAGCGCGCCACCGCTGGCATTGAGGATCAAAGTCCCATCGCCGTGCTTGGGACCATCGTCTCAACGCTTTTCTGACGCCCCGTCGGTTGGCGCGCCACGGATTTCCGCCTCCGTTTCTCGTCGGACCTCGGCAAGCACCTCCTTGATCTCACGCAGGCGCGCCCGGATCCGCGCGCGCCGGTTCTGCTCGGTCCGCCACGCCAGTTTATCGATACCACCAAGGCGCCTAAGCGCCTCCTCAGCGTGTCGCTCGACTTTGCCGAGCGCGTCCGCCGTCACACGCTCGATCTGCTGCATCACGTTGGCGACGTCGCCGTCTGGCTTTACCCCATCGGCCATCTGTCCAACCGAGCGCCGGTATTCACGCACCTCTCGGTACGCTGCCGTGACAAAATCGCTCACCACCCTGTCTGAAAGCAGACGCGGGCCCGGCCGCGACCACCGCCAGGCATAGGCGCCAACCAACCCGAGCACCACAATCACAGCAACGATAAAAGAAGGGCTGCTTCGCAGCCACGAGATACGCATGAGTGAAATCGCCTTGCGCATTCGAACCTCAGTCATCCGGGGAAGTCAAGCGGGACCGAGAGCGCGCCGGCGGGAAGATGCCTTCTCGCATGCCCCTATTGGGAGCGTCGCGCCGCGCTGTGCGTGACCGGGGGACTATCGGCAGTGCCACGAACGTGGCAGTTTCGCCAGACACTGATCGATTTGCATTCCAGGGACTCCCGAGCCTGTGCGTGCGCAACTTCAGAGTTCGCTGGAATCGCAGCAGGCACAGCCCTTGCAGGCAAGATCGGACGCATATCCTGTATCCGCACGCCGGGAAGGACTGAAAACATGGCACGTCGCAGAACAAACTGGGCTTATCAGGAATCCGATTCGTCAGATTTCGGCGGTGGAGGCGGGGCGGTACGGGCGGAGGTCGACACGGACCTCTTGCGCCTGGCGGCACTCGGGGGAGGCGAGTCACGCTCCGGCCAGTACACCGGGACAAAGGCACTGATGCTGGCGATCCTGGAAGACGGGATTCGCAGCTACCTGAGCCCGATCACGCGAATCCGGACAGAGGCCGAGTACTGGGTCACCAGCACCCGCCAGCGCTCCCCTTTTTCGTTCAACGTCGTTTGCGAGATCCTTGGGCTCGAGCCCGACGCGGTGCGGGCAGCTCTTCAGCGGATGCGAGAGCGCAACGTCTCCCCCCGGCGCGCCCTGGGACGGAGCCGCCCCAACGTCCGCCGGACCGGTCGGCTCATGTCCCGCAAGAGCGGCTAGTCCGTCGGGGAACTCCAAAGACGCCCCACAGACCCACCGCCCCGGGCTAGGCTGAGCTTGCTTCCGCATCGCATCGCGTCGCACGGGACTTTCTCGAACTCGAAGACTCGCCCGCAGCTCCCCAGTCGCCACTGCCGTTGTCGACCCCGCCGACCACCATGCCATCGGCGCACAATGCCTGGCGAGTTCCGCCACCCGCATGCACCACTCGCTGCATTCCGTCCCCGATTCCAGCTTGAGCTGCGCACCCACGGGCTGACTCATGCAGCCTCTCGCGACTACCGCTTGCCAATCGGCGCGCGTGAACGCTAACACGCGCTGCAAGGGGCAGCCAACGAAAACGGATCGCGGAGAGCCATGACGGTCTGCGGTAGTGACGGACGCGCGTCGGAAGGCGATCGGGGAACGCCCGTGTCATTTTGGCGGTGGACGCTCGATATGCGATTCCGCGGGGCGAGTCTCATCGGGCTCGGTCTGGCGTTCCTCGTCGTGCCAGCGGCAGCGCAAATCGCCTTCCGTTCCCGCTTCGACGTGCCGGCCGGCAGAACCCCCACCGCGTTCGCCTTGGTTGAGATGAACGGTTTACAGCTCGTCGTCGCCAACGGCAAGGAGATATCCCTCGTCGGCGCGCTGGGACGGAGTGCACCGGTGGCGCACCGGATCGCCGCCATTCCGTTCGTGAAGTCGTTAGCGGTTGGCCAGTTCACACGTAGCGGTCATCAGGACGTCGCGTGCGTATCGGGTAACGCCCCGTCGATTTTCGTTTTGCCTGGCGGCCGTGACGGCAGCTTTGGCAAGGCCTTCACTGTCGAGGTCCCCTCCAGGGCGCGCCTGGTGCGGGCCCGGGCGATGGATCAGCAGGGCACGACCGGCCTGCTCGTGGCCCATGACGCCGGCGTATCGATTCTGGTGCCTCTGCCCGGTGGCGGCTTCCGCACCGCAGCCACCCTACCGATTCCGTTCCCCTCCGATTTCGAGGTCGCTGATCTCAACGACGATGGACTCCCTGACCTCGTCGTTGCCGCCCCGCATGAGCAACGCCTGGTCATCTTCGACGGGGCTGGCGACGGAACCTTTGCGGAGCCACGCTCTGTTCCCACCATCCGCGAACCCGCACACCTCCTCGTAATGGACATCAACGACGATCGCCGGCCCGACCTGCTCGTCCTTGGCGAACCCGGGCTTGCGGTGCACCCGCGCGACTCCAAGGGCGGTTTCGCCACGGCGAAGACGTTGTACCAGGAAGCTCAACTCGGCAACGTGGTGGCGACCGATCTCGACGGGGATGGCACCACCGACCTTGCCGTCACGAACCGCAGTCGGGGCGTCGTCACCTTCCTCATGGCGGCCAATGGCGGCTTTCGAATCGGCGATTCATACGACGTGGGCAGTGGCGCCGAGGACGTCCTGGCAGCGGATGTCACCGGAGACTCGATCATCGACCTTCTCGTGCTCAACCAGATCAGCGACAGCATCACCGTCCTCCGGGGACTCGGTCGAGGCGAGTTCGAGGGCAGTGTCAGTCTCCTTGCCAGCGCTGCGGACCTGAGCGCAATTGCCTCGGCCGACTTCAACGTCGATTCCCACCTTGACCTCGCCGTAACGAGCGAGGAAGGAGGGAGCGTGTCGCTCTTCTTGGGCGACGGGCGCGGCGGCTTCTCACGCCAGCCACCACTCCCTATCGGCCGCCAGCCACGGGCATTGGTCGCCGGGAGCTTTGATCACGACACGTTTCCTGACCTCGCGGTGGTGAATTTCGGATCCGACGAGGTGGCGATCCTCGCTGGGAACGGTCACGCCGGGTTCGAGTCCCCACGGCTGATCTCCGTTGGGCTTGGGCCGAGAGCCATCGTGCGAGGCGACTTTCAAGGGAAGGGACCAAGCGACCTGGCGGTCGCCAACAGCCTTTCCGATAGCGTTTCCGTCCTGTATGGCGACGGGGAGGGCGGTTTCCCCACGGTCGTGAACTTCCCGGTTCCGCCGCGGCCCACGTTCTTGCTCGTCGGTGACCTGGATAACGATCGCCACGCCGACCTCGTCGTCGGAAACGACTACGCCGATTCGGTCGCGATTCTGCGCGGCAACGGACGCGAACTCGAAGAGCCTCGCACCGACCGCCTCGGTTCAACTGCACGACCGCTCGTTGCTGAGGATTTCGATCGGGATGGGCACACCGATCTGGTGGTCGTGAACCAGTCGGCCAGCGCAATCGACGTCCTCCCTGGCACCGAAGGCGGCACCTTTGGCGAGCGGCTCACGTTCCCCGTCGGGCGCGATGCACGAGCGGCAGTGGCAGGCGACTTCAACGGGGACGGTCGGCTCGACCTCGCCGTCTTGCACTCCGAGGCGCGAACGATCTCCATCTTGCTGAGCCGCACGCGGCTTCGAGACGGCTCATGGCGCGAGGCGCGCGAGGCGCCCTTGACAGTTCGCACGGCCCGCCACTAATCTCCGCCGTCATGTTGGATGCGCAGGCCCAGGAATTCAGCGTCGAGATCGCGGCTTCGCCCCTCCAGTGCTTCAAGACCATCACCGACTTCGAGAGCTATCCACGCTGGTCTTCCGCCATCCAACGCGTGAGCGTCCTCGATCGCGACCAGAGCGGGTTCGGACGCGTGGTCGAATTTCGGATCGACATGAAGTTCAAGAGCGTGCGCTATGTTCTCGAGTATGCCTGCCGCAAACCCGAGGAGCTCACCTGGCGATCGATCGACGGGGACGTTGAATCGATCAGGGGCTCGTATCATTTCCGCAAAGTCGAGCCTCGTCTGACCGCTGCGACCTGCCGCCAAGCAGTGGACCTGGGGTTCTGGGTTCCAGGGCCGGTGCGGAAACTGGCCGAGCGCACGGCCCTACGACAGTCGGTACTGGAGTTCAAACAGGAAACTGAACGGCGACTAGCCGAGCGCAGTTCACGCTCCCGACGCTCGACATAGGCCCGTTAACGGCGAATCCAGTCGCCTCGCCCGTTGAAAAGGCGCCGCCCTCGCCCTTCGACAAAGCCCGGGGTCGGAAGGAAAACACTGCATTGCACAGGGCTTGGCCGCTCGTGCTTGAGCTCGCGGTTCCGCTCGAGGACAGGCTCCTCGAAGCACCAGCGGGTGTGCTTCAACGGGCTGGCTGCTCGCGTCTCCAGTTGCGGTATTTGCGCTCGAACTGGTCTTGCTCGCTGGGAGAGAGTGAGCGGTACTTCTCGTAGTTCCGTTGGATCTTCGCCCGCTCGTCGGGTTCCATCTGCCGCCAGCGCTCATACCGGCGCTCGACCTCTTGCTGCTCCTCCCGCGGGAGCTTCTGATGGCGGCGATAGTTGCGCAGCGCCTCGTACCGCTCGCTCGGGCTGTAATCCTGCCAATTCTGCGCGAAGATCGGAAACCCAGCAGCCGCCCCGCGCGCCATGAAGAACAGCAAGAGGCAAGACGCCGCAACCCTAGACAGCCGCATCGATCACCCCTCTTGCTGGTCGTCCGACGACCTTCTCCCCGGCAGGATGTCGTCGAAATTCTCCAACGCATCGAGATACTCGAACAGCGCATAGTCGCGAAATAGCTCCGGTTGCTCCGCGACCAGGTTCGGCGGATCCTCAAACCCCATCGCAATGAGAACCGGATCGAGCAGTCCGAGAAACGCGACCACCACCAGCGCTGCTACGGCCGTGGCGGCCACTGCGACGGGTTGCCACCACAGTCGGCGGCTGGGCTCGGACTCCGCCCGCGCTCGCCGGCTGATCCGCTGCAACAGCGGATCAGCCGCGACGTCGGCGAGACCAACCGCCAAGGGAAGCAGCTGCCGCTGCTGTGCCACCCCCCGCTCGATGTCCCGATGACGAGCAGCGCACGCCGAGCAATGTTCCAGGTGAGTACGGACCGCCGCCGCACGGCGTGGAGCCAACTCGTCATCAACCAACGCCGTCAAGTCGCGGCGAATCAGCCAGCACCACGGCATGCTAGCGCACCTCGCGCAGTTGATCTCTCAGGGTGACGGTCGCCCGGTGAATGAGGCTCTTCACCGCCGCCACCGAGCACCGGAGGCTCCGCGCCACCTCTTCATATGAAAACCCTTCAACGCGAGCCAAGAGAATTGCCGCTCGTTGCTGCGGCGGAAGCCGCCGCAATGACTCGCGCATCTTATCGATCTGCTCCCGTACCAACAAGTCTTCTTCTCCGGTCCGGCCGCCACGGTCGGGCATGTTCGCGACAGCGTCTGGAGTCATGTCATTGGCGTCCGCACGCGGGGTGTACCGAACCGTCACCCGGTGCTCCGCTCGACGAACCTCACTGAGACAGAGATTGGTCACGATGCGAAACAAAAACGTGGAGAAGCGCGCCCGCGGCTGGTATCGCCGGCGCGTTGATAGCAGATGGACGAATGCGTCCTGAGCCAACTCCTCCGCTCGCGCCCGCGATCCCACGAACGAGAACGCGAACCGCACAACTTGCCCGATGTACTTGCGAAACAGCGTCTCGAAAGCTTCTTCATCGTCCCGCTGGACAGCCAGCATCAGCTGGACATCCGGATCTTGCTTGGGCTTCACACCGCGCCCGTCCCTTCAACGCCCGGCGTAGCGAGAAGTTGCGCGAGCCAACGCCGGAATCCGAGAAAGGATCGACCGATCGGGAACCGAGCCCGCGAATTCCGTCGCCTCGGCATCTCGCATGGATGCGCCGTCTGCCGAACGCGGCTGCTCGCACAACGAAGGGATGGGAGCCGCACCCGCCGCGACTGGGTCCGTGGCACTGCGTTGTTCATGGCAATCAGACATTCGAACCAAGCCGGCGAGCGTCCGCGCGTACGGAGGGAGCCCAGGCGCAATGAACCACAGCAGCCGCCGAATCGGGCTGCTGTCGCAACCGGCTAGCTGCGCGCCGCGCGTGAGACGGGCCGCCGTCTTGTGGCGGCGCCTTTCTTTGCGATGACACGCTTCTTGAGGGCAGCCGACTTTTGCTTCCCGGACACCGACTTGCCCTTTGCAGCCGCCGGCCTTCGCTTCATCGCAACCACCTTTGTCGTGGCCGCCACCTTTCGGGTCGCCGTTCCCGTCTGGCGACTCGGTATCCGGCGGAGCAGCTGATATTTCACCTTGCTCGCAAGCTGCCCGTACAGCATGTTGAGACGATCGGGATCGTGGCGACGTAGTGTTTCTTCGAGCCGTTGTTTGTGGTCGTCCAGGTAGGTAAGCTGATACTCTTTGCCGCGGACGCGCACCCGCTCCGGGACCTTGGTTCTTGCCTCTATGACCCGAACGATCTCGTGTAGGATGCTGCTGTCAACAGGTTCAATCACAGGCTACCCGGTTCCCCAGTTCGTCACGCGTCCGACGATCCTGAGGGCGTTGTAGCACGGTTTCCCCTTCGGGAAAAGGAATACCGTTCTTTTATGGCCCTGGAACGGCACTCCTGGCAAGAATAAAACGAGGTATCTCTTTCCTACTCTGCGCACCCGCAATCAGCAAAGCAGTTGTCGGCCGCTATCGCAACACAGGTTACATCCCAGAATCCAGCCTCGGCATCGCAGCAGAAGTCGTCATTACCGCAGACGCAGGATTCACAGGCCGAATTGTCGCAGCCTGCCTCATCGGATCGGTCGACGCAGCAGTTACTAGCGTTCGGTGTCTGGGTTGGCGTCCTGGCTGGCGTCTTGGTTGGCGTCTTGGTTGGGGTCCGGTTTGGGGCTCGGCTGGTAGTCGGGGTCACCCTCGACACCACGGTTGGCGTAAAGAGGTCCGGCGGTTCGGTACGCCCCACAAAGGCGGCAGTAACGGCTCCGTCTCTCCCGCACGCCGCGGTGAAAGCACTCAAAGCGATCAGCAAGCCGCAGGCAACGATGTTTCGTCGAAACCAGCGGGATCGACTGTCAACAATGCAGATTTCACCCACAAAACCCCCTCGTATCAGCGGCAGTGGACACCGAATCGCCCAGTTGGGACCATTTATTCGTTACATCGCCTCACCACCGACTGTCAAAGTGGTTCTTCTCGACTGCGGTGCGCTTCGACCGCTGGACCCGCAGCGGAGACAACCCCGGCGCCAGCCTGCCGCGATCCTCTACAGAGCTGGCACGCCGCAGTCGACATCTCCGGGGGCACGGCGCGCGACCGTGTCCCGGCTGGCGTGTGACCCGCCATCGGCCCGATCACTACTTGACAATTCAACGGCAAAGCCCGGATAGTTTCCCCCATGCCACACCACCACCCAGCCCGGCGACGAAGAACGGGCGTCGGTACACCGCAGGCGACGCCAGTGATCGACTCATCGCTCATAGATCATCTGCCATCGTTGTTCCTTCTCTGCATGGTCGTTCTCACTGGGTGCAAGCCGTGGAACCCGCCAGTCACGACTGCCAGCCCCGCGTCACGCTACGCCCGCGCCGAGGATGCGATGGAACGGGGCGATTTCGCCACGGCGGTCGCCGCCTTCGAAGCCTACCTCGATGAGACGAGCGAACCGGCCTACCGCCCACGGGCCTACTATCAGCTGGCGCGCGCCCAGTACGACCTCGGCGAGTTCAGTCAGACACTGAAAACGCTGGACCAGATGGAGCGCGAGTTCCCAGATCAGCGATGGCCGCAGACGGCAGCTCTGCGAGGCAACGCCGAGTACGCCATGGGCAAGCGAACGGCCGCTTTCTTGTCGTGGGAGACCGCTTGGGATCGCGGGAACGAGGGGGACCAAGCCGCACTGTATGAGCGCATGAAAGGCGCGGTAAGCGAGATGAGTCCGTCCGAGCTGCGCGAGCTGGACGAACTGGTCACCATCCCGGAGGTACGCACCATACTCGAAGCGCGACAGCCTGGCGCGGTGGAGTTTCCGGCCAAGGTCGCCGAACCGGCCGCCCTTCCGCGGGGACCCGCGGCGAGCCAGCGCACACGCACGCCGAAGGCCGTCACTGCCACGGCGCCGGAACCGGCGTACGAGCCGGATGAGGCCCTGACGGGAGCACGGGCAGAGCCAACGGAGCTGGAGCCGATCGAGACCGAGCCGTTGCAGCCGGCGGCGGGTTCACAGTCGCGTCTTGGAGCGTTGCTGCCACTGACCGGGTTCGAGCGAGCGGTCGGACAGCAAGCGTTGAGAGGTCTCCGGCTGGCCCTCGCCGACGCGCCCGAGACGCTCGTCGTGCGGGACACCGGGAGCGACCCGCACCTTGCGGCTCGACTGTTCAGCGCGCTCGCCAGCGACCGGACCGTACTGGCCATCATCGCGCGGCTCGGCAGCGCGGAGGCCGTCGCCGTTGCCCCTCTTGCCGACCAACTCCGCATACCGCTGCTATTACTCTCACACGACACCGGCGGGGGAGGACGCTTCGTAATCCCGCTCACGGCGGACCCCATGCAGCAACAGGTCCGTGCGCTCGTCGGCTACGCGATCGACACGTTGCGCGCCGAGCGCATGGGCGCCCTCTATGCCGATGACGGATACGGGCGAGCGTTCGTAAAGCTCTTGGGCGACGAAGCGCAACGCCGGGGGCGCGTCATTGTGGTCGTGAAGGCGTATACGCCAGGGAAGTCCAAGTTTGCGGCCGAGGTCACGGAGGTTGAGCGGTGGACGAAACAAGGCAGGCTCGACGCGTTGGTATTGCTCGACCCCACGGAGACCAGCATTACGCTGGGAGCGGCGCTGCGCGCCAGCCTGCCGGCTCTCACGCTCCTGGGCACCGAAGGATGGAACAACCCGATGCGCCTCGCCGAGATCGGTGAACGCGCCGAAGGGGTGGTGTTTGCTGATGCCGGCGATGGAGGCAGCCCTCGTCTCCGCGAGGATGCCGGAGAAGCACCGACGGCGGGCGAGACCCAGGCCTTCGACAGCGCCCTGCTCGCTCGGCAGGCCATCGCGAGCGGGGTGACAACGCGTGAGGGAGCACTCTCCGAGCTCATTCGCGGCGGGACGTCTGGCGGCGCGCAAGCGCCGCGCGCGACCGCGGCCGTGCGCCTGCTGCGCATACACGAGGGCAAGGTCGAGCCGATCGCGAGGGCGATGGGCGGCCAGTGACCTGAGCGTGGAGACGACTATTGGCGCCCGAGATCCCGAAGGGGCGCCGGCGCGACGCCGCTGCACCTCAAGGCGCCTCGGTGTCGCCACGTCCGTCAAGACAACCCACGTAAAGCGACCCGGCCTCCGCCGCATGATCGAGGGGAGATCAGCGGCAGATCGATGCATTGACCAGCGCCGCCGGGCTTGTGTATGGTGCGCCGCGCTGAGTGGAGTGCTGCGCATGTGGCCGGGGAAGCGCTCGTTGATCCTTGAAATTGTCGCCAGATGGTCGGCCGTGACGCTGCTCGTGCTGAGCGGGCTCACCACCGGCTGCCAGGAGCGGGCCGACGAGATCCGGATCGGCGAGTACGGCTCGCTGACCGGTGGCACCGCAACGTTCGGCACCTCAACGCACGAAGGCGTGATGTTGGCGCTGGACGAGATCAACAAGAGCGGTGGGCTGCTGGGCAAGAAGGCCCGGGTGATCACCGAGGACGACCAGAGTAAACCCGAAGAAGCCGTGACCGCGGTGCTGAAGCTGATCAAGCAGGACGAAGTGGTTGCGGTCATCGGCGAGGTCGCCTCCAGCCGTAGCCTCGCGGCAGCCCCGCAGTGCCAGACCAACCGCATTCCGATGATATCGCCGTCGTCGACCAACCCAAAGGTCACGCAAGTGGGCGACTACATCTTCCGGGCCTGCTTCATCGATCCGTTCCAGGGCTCGACGATGGCGAAGTTCGCCTTCGACACCCTGAAGGTTCGCAAGTTCGCCATTCTCACCGACAAGAAGAACGACTACTCGGTTGGATTGACCGATTTCTTCCGCGACACGATCAAGAAGCTCGGCGGCGAGATCGTTGCCGAGGAGAGCTACGCCGAAGGCGACATCGAGTTCAAAGCCCAGCTCACGGCCCTGAAGGCCCTGAGCCCCGAGGCGATCTACGTGCCGGGCTATTACACTGAGTGCGCCCTCATTGCTCGGCAAGCGCGCGAGCTCGGGCTGACGGCCGTCCTGCTTGGTGGCGACGGATGGGACAGCCCGAAGACGATCGAGATCGGCGGCAAGGCGGTGGAGGGAGTCTATTTCACCAACCACTACTCCGAGGAAGAGCAGCGTCCGGAGGTGCAACGCTTCATCGCCGACTACAAGGCGAAGTATGGCGGGAAAACGCCGGACGCCATGGCCGTGCTCGGTTACGACGCGATGACGATGCTGGCAGACGCAATCCGCCGGGCCCGCTCCATCAACGGCCCGGCGATTCGTGACGCACTGGCCACGACGAAGGACTTCCCGGGCGTCAGCGGCAAGATCACGATCGACGCCAACCGCAACGCGCAAAAGGCCATCGTGGTGTTGCGCATCCAGGGTGGCCATTTTCGCTTCGTCAGCTCGATTCCTCCCTAGCCGTGCCATGAGCAGAACCCAGGCGTCTTCGGCGGCGACGCGGCGTCCGCGCGTCGGCCTCGTTCCGGCACCGGCCTTCGCGGCGTAAAGCCCTTGGACCAATTCCTTCAGCAACTGGTCAACGGACTCGCGTGGGGCTCGATCTACGCGCTGATCGCCCTCGGCTACACCATGGTCTACGGCGTGCTCCGCCTCATCAACTTCGCCCACGGCGACGTGTACATGGTGGGGGCGATGACGGCGTACTACATCGCCCACTGGTTCGGTTTCGCGGGCGCGCCGTCGCTGCCGGGATTCCTCGTGGTCATGCTGGCCTCGATGGCCACCTGCGCGGTGCTGGGCGCGCTGATCGAGTTGGTCGCGTACCGCCCGCTCCGTGGCCAGCCACGCTCCTCGATGCTCATCACCGCCATCGGGGTCTCCATGTTGCTCGAGTTTGGCGGGCAGCGCGTGTTCGGTCCCGATCCGAAGTTCTTTCCGCAGCTCATCGAGTCTCACTCCCTCTTCGCCGCGGGCGGCGTGGTGCTGACCAACGTCGATTTGCTGGTCATCCTCTGTTCACTGGGGCTGATGGTAGCCCTGCGCTGGGTCGTGATGCGGACGCGCATCGGCATGGCCCTGCGCGCCGTCAGCTTCAGCTTCGACGCCTCGGCGCTGATGGGCATCAACGTCAACACCATCATCGCCACGACCTTCATGCTGGGCTCGGCGCTGGCAGCGGCCGCCGGCGCCATGGTGGGCCTGCGCAATCCGAAGATCGATCCGCTGATGGGCTTGATGCCCGGCATCAAGGCGTTCGTGGCCGCCGTGCTGGGTGGCATTGGCAACTTCCCCGGCGCGGTTGCCGGCGGCTTGCTCATGGGCGTCACCGAGACCTTCGTGGCCGCCTACCTGAGCTCCACGTACCGCGACGCGGTGGCCTTCGTGATCCTCATCGCCGTCCTGCTCTTCAAACCCACGGGCATCTTCGGCAAGGTCACGGTCGAGAAGGTGTGATGCACGCGCTGAAGCATCTCGCACGCAACAACGCGAGTCCCGTCATTCTGCTCCTGTGCCTGTGGCCGCTCGGCGCGGCGCTCGAACGCTGGCTCAATCCGTACTACCTACAGATCCTCGTCTACATTGGCATCAACATGATCCTCGCCGTGAGCCTCAACCTCATCAACGGCATCACCGGACAGTTCTCCCTCGGTCACGCCGGTTTCATGGCCATTGGGGCCTACGCCAGCGCCGCCGGCACGATGTTCGCGTGGCCAGGCGCACCCGCTGCCCTGGCGCTGCTCGCCGCCCTCGTGATCGGCGGACTGGCGGCGTCTCTCGCCGGGCTGTTCGTCGGCGTTCCGGCACTCAGGCTTCGCGGCGACTACCTCGCCATCGCCACCCTGGGCTTCGGCGAGATCATCCGCGTCGTCATTCTCAACACCGAGGCCGTGGGCGGGGCGCGCGGGTTTTTTGGCATTCCGGTGCTCGCCAGCTTCGGCTGGGTTTACGCCTGCATGGTGCTGTGCGTCGTCATGCTGTGGCGGCTGGTGTACTCGACAAAAGGCAAGGCCTTTTTCGCCATCCGCGAGGACGAAATCGCCGCCGCGGCCATGGGGGTCGACACCACCCGCTACAAGATCATCGCTTTCACCATCGGCGCCTTCTGGGCCGGCCTGGCCGGCTGCCTGTTCGCCCACTTCATCGGCTACATTCACACCAACTCTTTCACCTTTCTGAAGAGCATCGAGATCCTGGTGATGGTCGTACTGGGCGGGACGGGAAGCATCACCGGGGCCATGCTCGCCGCCGTGATCCTCACCGTGCTGCCGGAGGTGCTGCGGTTCGGCGCGGAGTATCGCATGATCATCTACTCGGTGCTGCTGATCGCCCTGATGCTGACCCGGCCGACCGGCCTCATGGGCACTCGGGAGATCGTGCCCGCACGGTGAACGCTCTGGACATCTCAACAGAGATGAGCGGTCGCCACTCGTCGCGGGGTTAGAGCATGGCGCTCCTGGAAGCCCATAACTGCTCGCTGAGTTTCGGCGGACTCACCGCCGTCAGCCATTTCGACTTTACGCTCGATCGTGGTCAGCTCGTCGGCTTGATCGGTCCGAACGGCGCCGGCAAGACGACCGTCTTCAACCTCATCACCGGGGTCTACGCGCCGGACGAAGGCGATATCCGGCTCGGCGGCGCGAGCATTGCCGGGCTGCCGCCCTTCCGTATCTGCCGGAGCGGCATCGCGCGGACCTTCCAGGGCATCCGGCTCTTCCCCAACATGACGGCGTTCGAGAACGTCGTCGTCGGCTATCACCGAGGCGCCCGGCGCGACATTCTCGGTACGTTGCTGCGGAGCCGGCGGGCGGAGGAAGACGATGCCCGCGTCGAGGGCGAGTGCCTCGCCGTACTGCGCATGGTTGGCCTCGAGCACCAGCGCAACACATTCGCACGCGCCCTCCCCTACGGTTCACAGCGCCGCCTGGAGATCGCCCGCGCGCTGGCGACGCACCCGCAGCTGCTGCTGCTCGACGAACCCGCGGCCGGCACGAACCCACAGGAGAAGGTGGAGCTGATGGCGAAGATCCGCTGGCTGCGCGACGAGCTCGGCCTGGGCGTCCTGATCATCGAGCACGACATGAAGCTGATCATGGGGATCTGCGAGCGCATCACGGTGCTCGATCATGGCGAAACCATCGCCGTCGGGCGGCCCGGGGAGATCCAGAAGAACCCGAAGGTCATCGAGGCGTACCTCGGCGAGGCCGTTCAGTGATTTCATGTTGCTGACGGTCAACGGCCTCCACGTCTACTACGGCGCGATACACGCGCTGCAAGGTGTCTCGCTGTCCGTCGCCCCGGGGGAGATCGTCACCCTCATCGGATCGAACGGTGCCGGCAAGAGCACGCTGCTACGTTCCATCAGCGGCCTGGTGCGGCCAACCGCGGGCGAGATCGTTTTCGACAAGACGGTGCGGCTGAACCAGCTGCCGACACACACGATCGTCCGGGAGGGGATCAGCCACGTCCCCGAAGGCCGCCAGATCTTCGCCAACCTGACCGTGCGCGAGAACCTCCAGCTCGGCGCCTTTCAGCATCGTGACCGCGAGGAAATCCGCGAGACCATGGAGCGGGTGTTCGAGCTGTTCCCGGTGTTGAAGGACCGAACGCAGCAGTCCGGGGCGACGCTCAGCGGCGGTGAGCAGCAGATGCTGGCAATCGGCCGCGCCCTCATGGCCCGCCCACAGCTGCTGCTCCTCGACGAGCCCTCACTCGGGCTGGCCCCGCTGGTGGTGCAGAAGATCTTCGCGATCATCCGCGAGATCAACGCGCAGGGCACGACGATCCTGCTGGTCGAGCAGAACGCCCACATGGCGCTCCGCATCGCCCGCCGCGGCTACGTCATGCAGACGGGGCAGATCGTGCTCGAAGATACCGGTGCGAGGCTGCTCGAGAGCCCCGAGGTGCGAGCCGCGTACCTGGGCGAGTAAACACGCTGCCCCTCTGCCCAGCTGAGCCTCTCGGTTTTCTCGCTCGACGATCGACTCTTGACGATCGATTCCCGGCGACTCACGTCCCCTCGGACCAAGACGTGAGGTAGTCCCGCTGCTCCGGGGTGAGGCGATCGATCTTGATCCCCATCGTCTGCAGCTTGACGGTGGCCACCACATCCTCGACTTCTTTGGGGACGTCGTGCACGCGAACGGCCAAGCCGCCGTTGCGGCTGGACCGCAGCGCCCATTCGGCACTCAACGCCTGGGTCGCAAAGCTCATGTCCATCACCGTCGCCGGATGCCCTTCTGCGGCGGCGAGGTTGACGAGTCGCCCTTCGCCGATCACGTAGATCCATCGTCCACTCGCGAGCAGATAGCCGTCGACGAGCGGCCGGACCCCCTTCTCAACCTTGCTCGCGAGCCGGCGCAGCGCCTTCATGTCGATCTCGACATCGAAGTGGCCGGAGTTGCACACGATGGCGCCGTCGCGCATCGATTGGAAGTGCTCCTCGCGAATCACGTGCTTGTCACCCGTGAGCGTAATGAAGACCTCACCAACCTTGGCCGCATCGCGCATCGGCATCACTTGGAAGCCGTCCATTGCGGCCTCCAGGGCACGGATCGGGTCCACTTCGGTCACGATGACCTGGGAGCCCATCCCCCGCGCGCGCATCGCCACGCCCTTTCCGCACCAGCCATACCCGACCACGACGATGCTGCGCCCGGCGAGCAGAATGTTGGTAGCTCGGAGAACGCCATCGATCGTCGATTGTCCGGTCCCATAGCGGTTGTCGAAGAGGTGCTTCGTCGCCGCATCGTTCACGGAGATCACGGGAATCTTCAACGCCCCATCGCGCTCCATCGCGCGCAGGCGGATGACCCCGGTCGTCGTCTCCTCCATGCTCGCCCGCACGCGGGGAGCCACGTGGGTATATTCCGTGTGCAGGAGGGAAACGAGATCAGCCCCGTCGTCCATGGTGAGGTCCGGCTGCTGGTCCAGCACCGATCGCAGGTGCTGGTAATAGGTCTTCTGGTCTTCGCCCTTGATGGCAAACGTCGGAATGCCCTCGAACTTCGCCAGCGCCGCCGCGGTATCGTCTTGCGTCGACAATGGGTTGGAGGCGCACAGGAAGACGCGCGCGCCTCCAGCCTTGAGCGTCCGCATCAGGTTGGCGGTCTCGGTGGTGACGTGCAGGCAGGCCGCCATGGTGAGGCCGCGGAACGGCTTCTCTTTCGCGAACCGCTCGCGGACGGTGCGAACCACCGGCATGAACTGATCGGCCCAGTCGATACGCTTCTTTCCCTGCGCCGCGAGTTGAAGATCTTTCACGTCATATTGCTTGCGTGCCATTTGAACCTCACTGGATGCATACAGTGTTGATCGCATCCCTCCACGGTCGGTTGTCCCACTTTCGTGATCCCCGCTCCCACACTGCTCGCGGCAGGGGTTGGGTAAGGGCCTTGGAAGGAAAGGAAAGACGAGCGCCAGGCGCGAGGGGCCGGTCGGGACTCCTACGCGGTCGCCCCAGCCAACGCCAGTCGCGGCTCCGTCGACGCCGAGATCCCAGCGGCCCGCTGCAGCTCGACCACCCGATCCGTCGCCTCCCAGGTGAAATAGCCGTTTTCCGCCTCGCGGCCGAAGTGCCCGTACGACGCGGTCCTGCGATAGATTGGACGCTTCAGGTCGAGGCTGCGGATAATGCCAGCCGGCTTGAGGTCGAACTGCTCGCGGACGATGGCGTTCAGGCGCTCATTGGCAACGACACCGGTGTCGAACGTATCGACGAGGACGGAAATCGGATCAGCGACGCCGATGGCGTACGCAAGCTGCACCTCACACTTGCGGGCCAGTCCGGCGGCGACGATGTTCTTGGCGATGTAGCGTGCCATGTACGCGGCACTGCGGTCCACCTTCGACGGGTCCTTACCCGAGAAGGCGCCCCCACCGTGCCGGCCGTAGCCGCCATAGGTGTCGACGATGATCTTCCGTCCGGTCAGTCCACAATCCCCCATGGGACCGCCCACTACGAAGCGGCCGGTCGGGTTCACGTGGAACACGGTCTTCCGGTCGAGAAACTGTTGGGGGACGACCCGCTTGATGACCTCTTCGATCACCATGTCGCGCAGCGTTTCATGCTTCACGTCCGGGCCGTGCTGCGTCGACACCACCACGGCGTCGATTCGCGTCGGTCGCCCATCGTGGTACTCAACGGTCACCTGTGACTTCGCGTCCGGTCGGAGAAACGGATAGCGTCCGGATCGGCGCACGCCCGCCAGGTATTCCATCAGTTGATGGGCGATGCAGATCGGTAGGGGCATCAACTCCGGGGTCTCGTCACACGCAAAGCCAAACATGAGCCCCTGATCCCCGGCTCCCTGCTCCTGGTACAGGCCCTGCCCTTCCGTCACACCCTGGGAGATGTCGGGTGACTGCCGGCTGATCGCGGCCAGTACCGCGCAGGTCTCCGCGTCAAACCCCATGTCCGACGAGGTGTATCCGATGTGGCGAACCACGTCGCGCACCACCTCGGCGTAGTCGATCTGCGCCCGCGTCGTGATCTCGCCGGCGACCACCACCATGCCGGTCTTGGCGAGCGATTCACACGCCACCCGGCTGTCCGGATCCAGCGCCAGCAGGGCATCGAGGATGCCGTCGGAAATCTGGTCGCACATCTTATCCGGGTGGCCCTCCGCCACCGATTCCGAGGTGAACAGAAAACTCTTCAATGCCATGGCGCTCTCCGATTACACACCCGCAGGCGTCTGAGTGGAACTTGCTGAATGTAAGCTATGAAATTTACGCATATTACAGGGGTATTCATTGGTCAAGCTCATTCCTCCTCGTTGAACTTGCCCTCGATGAGCGCCTCGATCGCCGCTAGGGCGGGTTCCGCATCGGGACCGTCGGCCGACACCTCGATCACGGTGCCTTGGGCCGCCGCCAGCATCATCAACCCTATGATGCTTTTCCCGTTCACCGTCTGGCCTTCCTTCGTCACCTCGATGTCGGCACTGTAGTTGGCGGCCGTCTGCACGAACTGCGCGGCCGCGCGCGCGTGCAGGCCCAACCGGTTCTTGATCTTGAGCTGGCGGACCACCGACGTCTCCGTGCGGCTGCGCGTCATCGTTGCAGATCGCGGTGACGGATGTGCACCCGGTATCCCTGTTGCTCGAGCGTCGGCGCCAGGCGTTCGACCAGCGCCACCGATCGGTGCCGCCCTCCGGTGCAGCCAATGGCGATGGTGAAGTACGTCTTTCCTTCGCGCCGATACAGCGGCAACGCGAAGCACAACAGGCCCTCGGTGCGCTGCAGGAACTCGAGTGTCTCGGGCCGCGAGAGCACGAAATCAGCCACCGCCGCATCGCGCCCGCTCTGCGGCCGCAGCTCGTCCACGAAGAATGGGTTGGCCAGACAACGCGCGTCCAGAATCATGTCGGCGTCGGTGGGCACGCCGAACTTGTAGCCGAACGAGAGGAGCACCAGCGTCAGCAGATCGCCGGCGGACGGATCCCGGAACACGCGGCCGAGTTCCTCACGGAGCTGATGCACCGTCCACGCACTCGTGTCCAGAATCCGGTCCGCCCGATCCCGGAGCCCCGCGAGCAGCTCGCGTTCCTTTTGGATGCCCGCCAGGGGGCCGCCCGATCCCGCCACCGGGTGTGGTCGACGGGTCTCGCTGAAGCGACGGACCAGCACTTCATCAGCAGCATCGAAGAAGAGAACCTGGACCCGATGCCCACCGCGGTTCAGCTCATCGAGGGCGTGCGGAACGTCGGCGAAGAACTGCCGCTCGCGCAGATCGACGCCGAGCGCGACACGGTTGATGCTCTCCCTCGACTGCTCGCACAGTTCCAAGAAGCGGCCGATGAGGATCGGCGGCAGGTTGTCGATGCAGTAGTAGCCGAGGTCCTCCAGCACACGGATCGCCGTGCTTTTTCCCGATCCCGACAGGCCGCTGATGATCACGACGTCGAGGCACGGCTTCATGGTCGGCCTCTGCGGACCACGCTCCAGGCCTCAGAGTCTCTCATCCTCTTCGCGAATGAGATTGAAGAGGGCGGCCCGATTGGGCGCGGCAAGGAGCTGATCGCGAAACGCCGCGTCCTTCAAAAGCCGCGACACCCGCGCGAGGGCCTTGAGGTGCTGGCCGACGGAGTCCTCCGGCGCCACCAAGATGAAGAACAGTTTCGTCGGCTTGCCGTCGAGTGATTCGAAGTCCACTCCCGGCAGGTGGCGCCCGAAAGCGCCGAGCACGCCCGTCAGCCCCGGCAGCTTGCCGTGCGGAATGGCGATGCCATCACCGATTGCGGTGCTCCCGAGGCGCTCCCGCTCCCACAATACCTCGACGAGGCGCTCGGCATTGATCTCGGGATGATGTTCCGCCAGGTGCTCGGCCAGCTCGCGGACCACGTCTGCCTTCGTCGTGCCGGAGAGCGCTGGCGCGATCAGTTCCTCACCGTAGAGGATGTCGAGAATTTTCATGTTACGTGGACCTCGGTCGGCTCAGGCCCGGTTCGCCCGGCTTCGGCCGTGCGTGTCCTGCGGCGTCACCCAACGCCGCCGCCACCGGCATCACGCCCCCCGCCGTTTCGCGAATCTCAATAGACCTGCCGTCGCTTGGACGACGGCAGGATGTTCATCATTTCCCGGTACTTGGCCACGGTTCGGCGGGCGATGTCGACGTTCTCTTTGGCCAACATCTCCGCGATGTGCTGGTCGCTCAGCGGCTGCCGCTGATCTTCGGCCAGGATGATGGACCGAATCCGTTCCTTGACGCTCTCCGCCGACACCTCCTCGCCATCGCCGCTGCGGAGGCTCGACGTGAAGAAGTACTTCAGCTCGAAGATGCCCTGTGGCGTGTGCACGTACTTGTTGGCCGTCGCCCGACTCACCGTCGACTCGTGCATCCCGATATCCATGGCCACGTCCTTGAGAACCAGCGGCTTCAGATACGCGATACCGCGGTCGAAGAATTCGCGCTGAAACTTGACGATGCTGGACGTGACCATGAAGAGAGTCCGCTGGCGTTGCTGGATGCTCTTGATGAGCCAGGCAGCCGCACGCATTTTTTCTTGAATGTACCGTTTCGCGTCCACCGCCTCGTCGCCACCGAGCACGCGCCGGTAATAGCCGCTCACGCGGAGCCGCGGCAGCCCCTCCTCATTTAGCGTCACGACATACTCGTCGCCCACCTTCTGCACGAACACGTCCGGAGTGATGTACCGGATGTCGCCCTCACCGAAGTTGCGCCCTGGCTTGGGCTCGAGCGTCGCGATTTGGTTCGCAGCAACGACGACCTCCTCCACCGAGACGCCAAGCTCCTTGGCAATCTTGTCGTAGCGCTTGCTCTCCAGCAGGGCCAGGTGCTCGTGCACCACGCGTGCCGCAACCGACCCCTCCTGCCCCAGAGCGCGCAGCTGGAGCAGCAGGCACTCGCGCAGGTCGCGCGCACCAACCCCGGGAGGATCGAGCTCCTGGATCCGCCGCAAGGCCCGCTCGACCAGATCGAAGTCCTGCCCGCTCTGAAAGGCGATGTCCTCGATCGGCAGCTGCAGGTACCCGTCCTTGTCCATGTTTCCAAGCAGGAGCGCGGTCGCCGATTCTTCCGCCGCAGCGAGCTCATTCATGCGCAGCTGCCACAGCAGGTGGTCGTGCAAGGACTGCGCGCGAACCAGCGTGCTTTCCAACGTCGGCCGCTTCTCGTCGTCGAAGTCCGCGGACATCGCCGCCGAGCCGTGCCAATCGTTACTGTAATTGTCGAGGTACTCCTTCCAATCGATCTCCTTCAAGCCCTTGTCCGGCGACAACTCGGTCGTCGTCTCTCGATCGGCCTGGGCTTCGTCCCACGTCTCATCCGCCCCGTTCGCCTCCAGGTGCTCCTCGGTCCTGGGCTTCTCCTCCTCCGCTTCCTCCCGCATCTCGAGGTCCTCCTCGAGGACGGGGTTCTCTTCCAGCTCTTGCTCCACCAGCTGTTCGAGCTCCGCGCGGGAGACCTGAAGAATCTTGATGGCCTGCCGCAGCTGTGGGGTCATGACCAGCTGCTGGCTCAGACGCTGATACAGTTTCGTTTCGAGTGCCATTGTCACTACCGGTTATAAGCTGAAGCGTTCACCCAAGTACAACTCACGGGCCTGTCGACTCGAGGCGATCACCTGAGGTGAACCTTCCTCGAGAATGACGCCGGCGCTAAGGATATACGCTCGGTCGCAAATGCCAAGCGTTTCTCTCACGTTGTGGTCGGTAATAAGAACGCCGATGCCGCGACCCTGCAGCTGGGCAATGATGTTCTGGATGTCCAGAACCGCGATCGGATCGATCCCGGCAAACGGCTCGTCAAGCAGCATGAAGCTCGGAGAGGTCACGAGTGCCCGGGTGATCTCGACCCGCCGGCGCTCACCGCCCGACAGGGTGTACGCCTTGTTCTTGGCCAGATGGGCAATGCTCAGCTCCTCGAGGAGGCTGTCCAGCCGGTCTTGCCGCTCCTCGTGACTGAGCGGCAGCGTTTCGAGAATCGCCAGCAGGTTTTCCTCGACGGTCAGCTTCCGAAACACGGACGGCTCCTGCGGCAGGTAGCTGACCCCGAGGCGGGCTCGCCGGAACATCGGCTCGCGCGTGATGTCGACGTCGTTCAAGAGGATCCGTCCGCCGTCGGGCCGCATCAGGCCGACGATCATGTAGAACGTGGTGGTCTTGCCGGCGCCGTTGGGACCGAGCAGCCCGACGACCTCACCCGCCCGCACCTCCACCGTAACGCGCCGAAGTATTTCGCGTCCGCCCATCCGCTTCTCGAGCGCCTCGGCCCGCAGCACAGCCGGCGCGCCATTCCGCTCACTGCTCATGCTGATCGCCTGATTGCGGTGGTTTCTCCGACGCGCCCGTGGCTGGCCGTGGTTGGCCGGATGGTGGGAACAGCACAGCACGCACGCGCTGGTCGCCACCCTCGACGACGCTCCGTGCTTCGTCCAGGTAGACGATCACCCGTTCGCCCGCGACCTCGTTGGGTCCTTCGCGCAGCACGGCATTGTCACTCAACACAACCGTGCGCGAGGCTTGGTCGAATACCGCCCGTCCGCCGGTCGCAACCCGGTTTCCTTGGGAGATGCGCACCCTCCCTTCGGCGAACACCTCCCGCACCTGGTCCGTTGCCTTCTCATCGAGGGTCACCCGTAGCAGGTCGCTGTCGAGGGTCATGTCCCCCTGCGTGACCGTGACGTTGCCACGATAGGTCAGGGTACGGACTCGGTAGTCGAACTCGAGCTCCTTGGCGCTGATCGTCACGGGCCCGCGCTGAGACGTGAAGGTCAACCCGCCAAGAAAATCGTCCGGACCACCCTTGCCCTGGCTCTTGGGCCGCGGGTCCGCGGTCGCCGCCGCGGTCGGTTTCGCACCCGCCCCTGCCGAAAGCAGCGCCGCAGCGAGCACCATTGCCACCATGATGGAGTCAGGTTGCGTCGTCCGTGCCTCCGCTCTTTCTTTCCTGCAGAACCATCTCCACGTGTTCGCGCAACAGCAGGCGGTGGGTGGAGACCTGGATCTCCAGCCGCTCGCCTGTCAGGTTAAGCGCGCGGCCGGAAATGTGGACGGACCCGGGAGCAACGATGGTGTCGTCGTGCCGGTCATACTGGGCCTGCTCGGTCTCCAATACATAGTCACCAAACTGGACGCGGATACCACCGGTCAGCTCCACCCGCCGCAGATCGCCCCCCTCGAGGAACACCCTCCCCTCCGCGCCCCGCAAGGCCACCGCACGCCCATCCTCCATGAACAACGAGATCAACGGCTCGCTCACGACGATCAGTTCCTCGTCCTCGTAGTATTGGGCCTCGCCCGCCGAGACCTCCCAGACCTTGCGGCCTTTGTCGACCTTGACGCGATGAAAGTCACGGATTCGTTGAGCAACATTCGGCAACAGGTCCAGCGCGAGCTGCTTCGGGTCGCTTTCCTGCCGCGCGAGAAAAGCCCGATGCAACACGACCCCGCCAGCCAAGAGTACCGCCAGGATACATGCCACGACCAGGTAGCGGAGATGTGTTCTCATGGGGTCCAGTCGCGCGGCAAAATTTCACCGGGGAAGCTACCACCGCACCGGCGGTGAGTAAAGGTGGAATCGGCCGCGCATCCAGTGGACAGACCCGCGGCACCCAACCCAAATGCCGGCGATCCGCGGGCGCGGCAGCCCATCGCGCCGGTGCAACCGGATATGCTAACTGGAGTTCGCATGACCATGGTTCAGCTCGCGGCTTGGGCGGTACATTTCTACACGGCCTTGGGGGCGGTCGTGGGGGTTTTGGCCCTCGACGCCGTCTCGCGCGGCGCCTACGGGGGCGCGTTCGTCTGGCTGGCGATCGCAACCTGGATCGACTCCACGGACGGCACGTTGGCACGGCGCGTCCGGGTCAAAGAAGTTCTACCGAACTTTGATGGGGCGCGGCTCGACGACATCGTCGACTACCTGAACTACGTCGTCGTCCCGGTCGTTCTCGCACACTCCGCCGCCTTGCTGCCGCAGGGTCAGACGGGTTGGCTGATCGCCGCCTTCCCGCTCGTCGCGAGCGGCTACGGTTTCTGTCAGACCGATGCGAAGACGGCGGACCACTTCTTCAAGGGATTCCCCTCCTATTGGAACGTGGTGGTTTTCTACCTCTACGTCTTGCGCAGCCCGCAGTGGTTCAACGTGGCCGTTCTGCTCATTCTGAGCGTCATGGTCTTCGTCCCGATCCGCTATCTCTATCCGAGCCGCACCCCAACCGCGCGACACCGCACGTACGCGCTCGGCCTCGTCTGGGCCGTGCTGCTCGCGGTGCTGCTGTGGCAGTTCCCAACACCCTCGCGGACATTGGCCATCGTCTCGTTGTTTTTCCCCGCCTACTATTTCGCGATATCGTTCCACCTGCACTTCACCCTGACCGGAAAAAATGAACCACGGAGGCGCGGAGATCACGGAGGAGAACACGGAGCCGGTTATCTCAGATGAGCCCGGAATCAAACCTCATCAGAATGAAGTTGGACCGGCAGCCTCGAAGCATGACTTCGACACTGGCAAACAGGGCGCGTGCCTACTTGACGGCCGGCAGTTCGGCGATCGTGAGGCTCGGGTCACGGATAAAATAGCGGTGGGCTTCCGGCAACCAGCCATGGATCTGCCGCTGTCGGGTTCCCGCACCCGGGTGCGTCGAGAGATACTCCGGCGGCGCGTCGCCTTTCTGCAACGCCTCCATCCGCTGCCACAGGTCGAGCGCGGCCTCGGGTTCGTAGCCGGCCTTGGCCATGAGAATCAGGCCTATTCGATCCGCCTCCGATTCCTGTGAGCGGCTGAAGGGGAGCACCACGCCGACCTGAGCGCCCAAGCCGAACGCTTGCATCACCGCGTTCGCCGTCTGCGGGTTGCCGCCCCCCATCGCCGCGGATAAACCCACCGCCCCAATTTCCAGCAAAATTCCCTGGCTCATACGCTCGGCTCCATGGCGGGCCAACGCGTGCCCCACCTCGTGGCCGATGACTGCCGCGAGGCCGGCCTCATCCCGGGCGATCGGGAAGAGTCCCGTGTACACCGCAACCTTGCCGCCGGGGAGGGCAAACGCGTTCACGGTCTTGGGAGCATCGATCACCTGGAACTCCCAGCGATAGTCCGGCTTGTTCGCCGCCCGGGCAATGCGCTCACCAACCCGCTGTACGACGCCCACGATCGCCGGATCGCTGGCCAGGTGCGCCTTCTTCAGCGCCTGCTGGTAGGCACTGACCCCGAGCGCGCGCTCCTGCGCCTCCGGCAGCAGAATCAGCTGGCTGCGCTTCGTGTACGGCGCCGTGGCACACGCCCACACGGCGAACGCGCAGGTGGCGTAGAGCGGGATGCGAATCAGGATGCGGACCGGCGTCATGCTGGCGAAGGATACGTCATCTGCCGGTTCGGTTGAAGGGCCACTGCCCGATCAAGTGTGCCGCGTGCAAAGGTTTCGTACCACCGGCATTTGAGCCGGCGCGTCGGCTTGTCTAGGATACCGGCGCACCATGATCAGCGCCGAGCACCTGACGAAACGGTTTGGGGCATTCACCGCGATCGAAGATGTGTCCTTCACGGTCGGGCGGGGTGAGATCATCGGCTTCCTCGGACCAAACGGCGCAGGCAAGACCACCACGATGCGCGTCCTCGCGGGGGTCTTTCCCCCGACGCACGGAACGGCAACGGTGGCCGGATATGACGTTGTGCGCGACTCGCTTCGCGCCCGCTCCGTCGTTGGCTACTTCCCCGAACGGGTTTCGCTCTACCTCGACATGACCGTGGCCCGGTATCTCGCCTACGTCGCCGAGATGAAGGGGCTCTCGCGTCGGAGCGCGCGCCAGGAGATCGCGCAAGCGATTGCCAACTGCAGCCTCGCACCGGTTGCCCATCGGATCATCGGCACACTGTCGAAGGGCTACCGCCAGCGCGTCGGGATCGCGCAAGCGCTGGTCGGTAGCCCGCGCGTCCTGATTCTCGACGAACCAACCTCGGGGCTGGACCCCGAGCAGGTGTCGGAGATGCGGGCATTGATCCGCGGTCTGCACGGCGACCGCACCGTCATCCTGTCCACCCACATCCTTTCGGAGGTCGAAGCGACCTGCGATCGGGTGATCATCATCAACCAGGGACGCATCCTGGCCGTGGATACGCCAGCGAACCTCAACCATCGCCTGCGTCGCACCTCGGAGGTGCACCTGGAAGTGGTCGGCCCAGCCACGGACGTCGTCCGTCGTCTCGGCCAGGTCCCCGGCGTCGTCTCGATCGAGCATCGCTCCGGCGCCGATGGCGCGGTCGCGCTCGTGATCCGCACCGAGAGGGACCGCGACGCCCGTGAAGCGCTCGCCGCCGCCGTGACGCAAGCGGGTTGGGGACTGCGAGAGCTCCGTCCGGTCCTGCTCTCGCTCGAGGAGATCTTTCTCTCCCTCGTTGCCGCACGGACGGCAACAGCTACGGACTCCGAGGCACGCGATGAAGTTTCTGGTTATCTGCCAGCGTGAACTGTCTTCCTACTTTTCTTCCTTCATCGCCTACATTCTCATCGCGGTGTTCCTGCTGCTGAGCGGGTACTTCTTTTACAGCGATCTGATCTTCTTCATTCTCTTCGGTGGGTTCGTTCTGCCGAGCGGGCTCTGGCAGTTCGTGTTCCTCGACATGCGCCTAGTCACCCTGCTGGTGTTGCCGCTCGTCACCATGCGGCTCTTCGCCGAGGAGAAGAAGCTCGGCACCATGGAGCTGATGTGGACCTATCCGGTGCGCGATGGCGAAATCGTCGCGGGTAAGTTTCTGGCCGCCTGGCTGTTCTTCCTGATCATGCTGATTCCCACCGTGATCAACCCCGTCATCTTCTATCGTTTCCACGCCTTCGACCTCGGGCCGCTGGCGGCGGCGTACGTCGGCGTCCTCCTGCTCGGCACCGCCTTCATCGCCTGTGGCATGTTCATCTCGTCGCTCACCGAGAACCAGGTGGTCAGCGCGATGGTGACCTATGGCATTCTCGTGTTTTTCTGGTTTCTCACGTGGAACGAGGAGGCGGCCAACCAGCAGCTGCTCTCCATCTTACTGGGCCTCTCGCTCTTCGATCACTTCTACAACTTCTCGCGTGGGGTCATCGACACGCGCGACATCGCCTTCTTCGGCCTCTTCGTGGGGTTCTTCGTGTTCCTGACCCATCAGTCGCTCGCGGTCCGCAAGTGGCGTGGAGTCCGGTGAGATGTCCGACCGTTCGTGGCTGAGCCCCTCCACCCGTGGCAGCCTCCAGCTCGCGGCTCAAGTGGGCCTGAGCGTGGCGCTGTTTGCGGTGCTCCAGTTGCTGGCCACACGCCACAACGTCCGGTTCGATCTGACGCCAACCCAGTCCTTTGTCCTGTCCGACGAGGCGCAGGGCGTGGCCGCGGCGCTCGCCGGACCGGTCCGCATCGTGGCCTTCTACAACAGCCAGGACGGCGACCGGCGGCGGCAGGTGCTGGACCTGCTCGAGCAATTCAGCATGGCGTCACCCAACGTCGAGTATCGCCTCCACGATCTCGACCGCTCCCCCGGCATAGCCACGAAGTACGGAATCTCCAGCTACAACACCGGGGTGATCGAGAGCAACGGGCGCGTGATCACCCTCCAGACCCTCGACGAAGGCGAGATCACCAACGCCCTCCTCAAGCTGTCGAGCCAGCGGCCCCGTACGCTGTGCTTTGTGACTGGCCACGGTGAACGGCGCCCGCAAGATACCGATGAGCGCGCCGGGTACAGCGAGGTCGCCAAGGCGCTCGAGCGCGACAACTTCCGCATCAGCGCGCTCAGCACGATCCCCCTCGAGGGAGTGCCGCCGAATTGCACCGTCGTGATTCTTGCCGGCCCCTCCCACGATTTCGTGCCTGGCGAAAACGAGGCGCTGGGGCGCTACCTGCGCGCGGGAGGTCGGGTCCTGCTGCTGCTCGATCCCGACGCGCCGCGATCGGTGATCGACTTCCTCCGCGGCTTCGGCGTCGAGGCCGATGACGATCTCATTGTGGATGAAGGCAATCGCTTCGTTGGCGCCGACAGCTTCATGCCCCACGTAGTGCGCTTCCGGAGTGAGACGTTCCGCAACAAGCTCGACGCCCCCGCTGTTCTCGCGCTCGCCCGCACGATCCGGCCCATGCCGGAGGCGCCTTCTGGTGTGCGCGTCATTCCCATTGCCGCGACGAGCCCTGACAGTTGGGCCCTGGCCGACGCAAAGAACCGCGACGAGAACGTTCGCTTCCGACCGAACATCGATCACCCTGGTCCACTTTCGGTCGGCGTCCTCGCCGCGGTTGGCGACGGGACGGACCACCCTCCCGATGCGCCGCCGGCTTCCGAGGGACAGCTGATCGCGTTTGGCGACTCAGACTTCGCCACCAACTTCTATCTCAACCTGTTGGGCAACAAGGACCTGATCATGAGCACGATCGCGGTCCTGTCGGAGGACACCGAACTCATTGCGGTGCGGCGAAAGGGACTGCCGCACGGCAGCATCTCGCCGATTTCACTGACGGCGTGGCAGGGGCGATTGATCTTCTGGCTGGCCGTCGTCGTCCAACCCGCTGCCTTCATTCTGATTGGGGCGGCGGTGACCTTCTTTCGTCGACGGCGACGCGGAGGACGCTGAGCATGGGATGGAGGGGCACAGCGCTGCTGGCCGCCGCGTTGCTCGTGGCGACGCTCTACACCTGGTTCGATCTGCGACGCGACCTCCCTGAGCGCGGCTCGGAACCGCGGTCCTGGATCCCCAAGCCAACACCTCCCAGCCAGGACCGCGCCCGGCTCCTGCATTTCAACCCCGACAGTGTCACCACCATCCACCTGCGGCGGAACACGGTGGACGTGCAGGCGACCCGAGCCGACGGCAGCTGGGCGGGCGTGAGCCACCCGCAACTGCTCGATGATTTTCTTCGCAACCTGCAGGATCTCGGAGCGATCATGCCGCTGGACGTGCGGCCGGACGAACTGAAGGAATACGGACTCGATCCCCCCGCCGGAGTCATCGAGCTCCTCCACACCGGCGCCGCCCCCACGGTCATCCTCCTCGGCGATCATAACCCGCCAGGGACCGGGGCGTACGTGCAGCTGGGCCGCGCGGGACCGGTCGTGCTCACCGGCGCTCTGATGCTCTGGGAATTCGATAAGGCGATCCGCGCGATCGAGAACAAGTCGCCGTAGGAGAACGCCGTGGGGTGGCCCGCGCTGGTTCCGCGGCCGACGGCTACCCGATGGAGCTGACCCACGTCCGACGGCAGCGGCCCTGTTGGCGGACGTAGCCCGTCTCGGGAGACCCATGAAGATTACTTGACAATGGTGCCCTCTCGCTTAAGCTGAATTGCTGCGCATATGCACATCGAAACACTGAAAGTATTCTGCGACGTCGTCGAGACCGGCAGTTTTTCCACTGCGGCGTCGCAGAACTTCATCACCCAGTCCGCCGTGAGCCAGCAGCTCCGGGCGCTCGAAGCCAAGTATCGCTGCAAACTGCTTGAACGCAGCCGCAGCGGCGCGAAGCCGACCCCTCAGGGCGACATCCTCTACCGCGCCAGCCGCGATATCATCGACCGCTACCGCGAGGTCGAAACCGAGTTGCAGCACAGTGGCAAAGTCATCGACGGCCATCTGCGCGTGGCCATCGTGTACAGCGTCGGTCTCCATGAATTGCCAGCCTACCTCAAGGAGTACTTGCGCAGATACCCCGAGGTGAACGTCCACGTCGAGTACGCCCGCCCCAATCGAATCTACGAGAATGTCATCGGCGGTCAGATCGACTTGGGGATCGTCGCCTATCCGCAGAAGCATCCGCAGATCGTGATCATTCCGTTCCGTGAGGACCACTTGGTGCTCGCGTGCCCGGCCGGACATCCGCTGGCGACCCTCAAGAAGGTCCCAGTCGCCAAGCTCGAAGGCCAGACCTTCATCGCCTACGAGCAAGACCTCGGGACCCGCAAGGCCACGGATCAGGTGCTCCGCAACCATCATGTCTCGGTGAAGTACGTCGGTGAGTATGACAATATCGAGACGATCAAGCGGGCGGTGGAGATTGGCCAGGGCGTGGCGATCGTCCCCCTACCAGCGGTCGAGCACGAAGTGGAGCACGGCACAATCAAGGTCGTGCGGCTCTCCGACGAGGTGGTGCTCCGCCCACTCGGAATCATCCATAAGCGGGGTCGTCACCTATCGCCCGCCGCGCTGAAGTTCATCGAGACGCTGAAGCGCGACGACATCTCGGCGTAGGCGGCCGTCTTGCAGGGGGTCTTCTCCTTGCCACTGACTGCCACGGCAGCCGTCATGGCATCTATCTCTATGTCGTGCGGTGATTCGGCGTGGCAACTCGATCCGCAAGAGCGGCAGCTTCCGGCTGTACGACAAGCCGTGGAAGCCGTGCCGATGATGCAGGAAGGCCCGCCGGCGGAACAAACCACTGGCGAACACAGACGAACACCGGCTTTGCCGAGGAGTGGCCTTCAGCCGTCGGCGATCAGCTCTCGGGCATCGATCACAGGCCGCCGCGCACGGCTCGCACGTAGGTACTGAGGACCTTGGAGTTGACGCCCACGATGCCTTGGTCGAAGGCCACGTACCACGCGAACTCCGGAGGAACCAGGTAGGGCACAGACGACCAGTAAAGGTCCGACTTCGTGGGCCCGAAGACCGGGTCGGCGCACGGCGCCGTGGCGCACGGGAACGTCTCCGACAGAATCGTCTGCAATTCCTCTCGGGTCGGCAACCGCCAATCGCACTGCCCAGCGAAGCACGCGCCGTCGAGCGACGACAGGAAGGCCGTGAAAGCGGTACCGTCGGACGGGCCGCCAGCATTGTCACAGAACCTCTTCCCGGCACTTTCACAGCCTGACCTGATAAGGGACCCAGAGCCGGCCACCGTACGTCTTCCCAAGCCATCTCTGCACGCACTGCTCGTACCTGCCCTGTGCCCTGGCCCGTCCCTCCAGGCACTTCTCTTCCTCTGTCCTCGCCTGCGCCGTGGCGACCCATGCCACGACCAATGTGCCTGCTACCAGCAGCCCGATATTCTTCATGCCTTCCCCTTCCGTCATGATCGAGTGTCCTAGAGAATCCCTCGGCAGTCCAATGAAGGGGAACCCTAACGGAAAGGTCGCCGTTGTCCTTGAAGCGTCAGCGGAGAGAGGAACCGGTTGGGGCATTGCGGAGACCCTGGCTGCTCATGGCGCGAAGGTTGTGGTCAGCGCACGACGCCTGCCGCGTGAGGGTTTTCCCTATACGGACAAGGGTTTCCCCTAATTGACATCGTTCCACGTTTGGCAGACACTCCCGTGCACCACTGACGACTGCTCCTGCGCGGCAACCTTAGAGATTTCTCGAATGAGGCACCTTTCGTGCGTGGTGCGTTTTGTTTGCGGACGATCGACCTGGCGAATTCGACTTCTGCAAATGTCGTCCTCATAGGTCTTAAGGAGAGGTCAGAGCAATGACACAAGACGGTCTTTTGAACGCAACCGCAAGGAAGCACGTCCGAGCAGCGATTCGAAGCCTCTTGGCAGTCGGCGCGGTGGCGGCGAGGGTGGACATCCCAGCTATCGCTAAGGCGGCCACCTCGCGAAGGGGGGAAAGCCTGATCGTGGCACGACGCCCCAGCATGGTTCTGGGTGCGTTGCTCGTGGCAGTGACTACCCTGTACGCCTTTCCCGCCGCAGCACAAGAGACCTCTACCCCGACTCCAACCTTGACCAGCACGCCGACGCCGACGCCGACGGAAACCCCGACGAATACCCCGACCAGCACCGCCAGCGCGACGCCGACCGATACGTCAACCGTCACGCTGACACCGACGGGCACCCCCACTCAAACGTCGACGCTGACGCCAACGTCAACCATCACCCCCACCGGCACCGTGACTCAGACGCCCACTTCAACCCCGACACCAACGGGCACCCCCACTCAGACGGGGACCCTGACGCCCACGACAACCGCGACGCCCACTTCAACTCCGACACCGACGGGCACCCCCACTCAGACGCGGACCCCGACGCGCACAACAACCGCGACGCCCACTTCAACCCCAACACGGACGGGCACCCCCACTCGGACGCGGACCCCGTCGCGCACGGCGACCGCGACGCCCACTTCAACCCCAACACGGACGGGCACCCCCACTCAGACGCGGACCCCGTCGCGCACGGCAACCGCGACGCCCACTTCAACCCAAACACCGACGCGCACGGCAACCGCGACGCCCACTTCAACCCCGACACGAACGGGCACCCCCACTCAGACGCAGACACCGACCCCCACCTCAACCGCCGCAACGGCGACGCCCACAACCACGCCCACCCGCACGGTCACCCCGACGCCCACTTCAACCCCGTCACCGACGGGCACCCCCACTCAGACGGGGACACTGACGCCCACGGCAACCGCCGCAACGGCGACGCCGAGCCGCAGCCCAACCACGACCGCCACGAACACGCAGACCGCGACTCCTATCTCGTCGTCGACAAGCACCCCCACTCAGACGGACACACCGACGCCCACGGCAACCGCCGCAACGGCGACGCCGAGCCATAGCCCAACCACGACCGCCACGAACACGCAGACCGCGACTCATGTCCCGTCGTCGACAAGCACCCCAACCGTGACCGCAACCACGAAACCGTCGGCCACACTCACTCCCAAACTGACTCCCACCTCCACGCCGGCCGTGACCTCCAAGCCGTCACCCTCATCGACGCCATCGCCGTCACCGATCGGTACGCCAAGTCGCGAAGAGCACCACGATGGATGCCAGATTGGTGCGAACGCCAGCGGCACCACAGCGTGGTTACTGCTCATCCCGGCGGTCGCTCTGTTGGTGATGAGACGGAGACATCGCATCGCGGAGCTCACGCAGCGGGTCGAGTAACCCGCGCCCGCGCTTTTCTCAGAGGCTGTGAAAAAATCTCCCCGGGCACCACTTTCTTCCCCGAAGCGCATTGGAATGTGGTAGAAGGACCGCGTGGTGGAGGTGAGGATGGAGCAGGGAGCGCTCTTCGAGATCGGCGAAGCCAGTGCGGAGGTGGCGAGGGCAAGCACGCAGCCGGGGGCGCCACGCTTGCGCAGAGCGGATCGCAGCCAGATCGAGTTGCGGCCGCTGGATTTGGAGTCGTTGTTGCCCGCGGATCACGAGGCGCGTGCGATCTGGGCGCTGGTGAGCCGGCTGGACCTCAGCGGGTTCGTGAAGGACATCCGGTCGTGCGAGGGCGTGGCGGGTCGACCGGCAACCGATCCGGCCATTCTGCTCACCGTGTGGCTGTATGCAAACAGTCAGGGAGTGGGCTCGGCGCGGGAGGTAGCGGAGCTGTGCGAGCGGCATGATGCCTACCGGTGGATCTGCGGCGGCGTGGAAACGAACCACCATACGCTCAGTGATTTTCGCGTGAGTCACGCGCAGGCGCTCGACGAACTGCTCACGCAGATCCTGGGGGTGATGGCTGCCGACGGATTGGTGAGCCTGTCGCGGGTGGCGCAGGACGGCACGCGGGTACGCGCGAGCGCGGGCGCCGGGTCGTTCCGGCGCGAGGAGCGGCTGCAGCAGTGGCTGGTGATGGCGCGCGAACAGGTCGAGGCGGTCAAGCAGTTGGCCGATGATCCCACCGTGACCAGCCGGGAACGCAAGGCGCGGGAGCGGGCGGCGCGGGAGCGCACCGAGCGCTTGGAGCAGGCGGTCGCGGAGGTGAAGACGCTGCAGGCCATCAAAG
>Ga0316626_10000018_pt1 | contig 54625 bp, 74 predicted proteins | sample OWC_Aug_T1_C1_D5_FD_207656 | JGI IMG/M metagenome (GOLD analysis project Ga0316626, IMG submission 207656) | Wetland soil microbial communities from Old Woman Creek delta, Ohio, United States - OWC_Aug_T1_C1_D5_A | ecosystem: Environmental > Terrestrial > Soil > Wetlands | place: USA: Ohio...
CGCCGCCGTGCCACACGCCGCCGCGCCACACGCCGCCGCGCCACACGCCGCCGCACCACTCGCCGCCGCGCCACACGCCGCCGTGCCACTCTCCGTCGCGCCACTCGCCGCCGCGCCACACGCCGCCGCGCCACTCTCCGTCGCACCACGTCACATATCTGTATTGGGACACGCTCACATCCGCGTTACTGGTCTGTGCGTCCCGGAGCCACTGCGGGCACCGGTCGCCCAATTCATCGATTGTCAAGTTGCACCTCCATCCGGCCCCGCCCCTGCTGTCAGTGGTGGGGTCGAGTTGAGGGGCGGAATCTATCAGCCTCGGAGTATAAAGCAGTCCTCACACCAGGGCTCGGTGCTGACGAAGACCGCGTCTACGTGCTCAATCACCGCTCCGCATTTGCAGCAGCGCACCGGATGCTCGATCTGCTCAAATCGCCGAGCAATCTTTGCCTTCGCCTCATCACTGAAATGGATCACCCTTCGAGTCATTGGCTTCCTCCCGACGCGGCCCTTTCCGCGTTTCGGCCCGCGCTCATCAGGGGAGGAGCCGCGGCAGGTGACAGGATTGCTGTTGCCGTGCGAGACCCCAGCACAAATCAGGGACCACAGGCTGTCCTCGCGGTCCTTGTCGTCTGGCTGCACCCCATACACGAGAGCGAATAGCCGCTCCAGCTCGGCGGGCTCCGTGGCCACATCCTCGCGGCCGGTCTCGATGTATTCCCGCACATCGTCTTCCGTGCGGACCCATGTCGTGTCAGCGTATTGCGTCATTTCGCGTTCCTCCGTTCCTGCCGCTCCAGGTCCCTGATTTCCCGTCCCACAATCGCCCGTTCGAAGTCCATGTGAAACTCGGGGTCCCTTGCCACAACTCGCCCCGCGTCAATCGCTTCCAGCACGCGCGCCCCCGCCACCAACCGCTCAGCTAGGGGGAGCGTGATGATCGTCTGTACCATCGTGTGCATTGCCGTCATGCCTCCTGTCCGTCTGTCCGTCCGCCTGTCCGTCAGGCCATAGCCGATTGAACTCGGCCACTGCCGCGTCGTAGTCATCCGCGTTCCATGCGTTCCGGCCAGCCTTGCGCATACTGCGGTTGCCCGCATCCTGCGCAGCAGCACGTGCCAATTGCCGCGTGAGCGTGACTCTGGGCATCGTGCGTCCGTCCCTACGCAAAGAATCTCGCCAGTGGGTACAGTGCCCGCACCCGCGCCTTTGCATCCTCCCGGTCACTCGCCCGCACAAACCCATACACCGAATCATCCTCGGCTGCGTACCCATACAGCCGTTGCCCCACGCCCCAGTACGCCCCGCCCGAGTCGTATCCACCGCGATCCAGCCGGATGTGGCGCAAGTACATTCGCCCTGCGTACAGTGCCGTGTTGTCATCCCACGTGCGGCGCCCCATCGGAGCACCGAACTGGCAGTTGCATTGTGGTGTCAGGTCCATGACCGCCTCCTAGCCCTTATCCAGCCACTCGAACATCCTCGGGTGAATCGCCCGTGCCAACCATTCGGGAATCCGCTTGCACTGAGCCAAGAACTCGCGGGATGCGCTCGTGCTTGCTATTGGACTGTTCCGCTCATTCAGGATCGCACCCAGCCCGTCTACCAGGCCGTCGTGCTGGTCCGGGTAGAACGCCGCGAATACGTTCCCGCAGTGTCCCTTGTTCCACTTCCCCGACCGCTTTTTCGTTCGCACGTCAGGGAACTCCAGGTAGAATCTTACGCCTTGCATGGTGCCTCCTCCTGCCGATTGTCCCAAATGCATGCTTGCCTCTTTGCCCGCTTCAAGCGGCAATAGTCGCCTGAGGATTCGAAGTACCAGCCATGGTAGAGGGTGCCGAAAATCCGGCACGAAACCGCGCGCCGATAGGCCCCACCGAAGCCCACATAACGGCGTGGCCCGACACTGGCGCAAGTGTCAAGGTCAAATCCTGTCCACGTGTGGACTACACCACGGCAATTCAGCCACGGCGTAGGTTCCATTTGCACAGCGCTGTGCACTAACTCGACGTACAGAAACGCGTGCTCTGGGCCGGTCTTGAGGTGTGCAAGTTCCTGTGCCTCTACCAGCCGATTGTATGTGTCCGCGTCCTGTGCCGAGAGTGGCACCCCCGCTGTGTCCCTGATTAGCCCGTCCGGGCTATAAGCCTTGCCTTCGTGCACGATTGCGTACATGGTCAATCCTCCATCCGTTTCCACACCGCTGTCCTGTCCAGTCGTGGTATCGAGCGTTGCGGTTGCTATTGGATTCCCTTTCCATCCTTATGCTATCGTTTCACCTTGAATAAGTCAAGCACATTATTAAACCTTAATAGTAAGCGTTAACTCTAACCTCCATCTGGCTACCCAGCGAGGCGATAACACGCCGAAGGTGTGGTATCTCCGAGCCCCAGGTAGGCCGTAAATACATAAGTGAGCACTTGCTTACATTCGTCCACATAAGTGAGCAAGTGCTCACATTCACCAGGTAGCTAGCGATCGGGGGGTGTGCTGTGGCATCATATGGTCGATGCCAAACGGTCAGCGCGATGACGATTGGAAGTGCCCAAAGTGCAAGCAGTGGTCACGGCACGAGAGGCACGTCTGCGGGCATTGTAAGACACCCGCGCCAATGCGCCGCACAGAGACACGCAAAGCACTGAGAGAGCAGGCTCTAGAACGTATGCACGAGCACACGCTCCATCGCTTCGGTCTCACCTAGATTGTTGATTCCAAAGCCCCCATTATCAACACGTTAGCCGTTATGCTAATAGTCATTGGCGTAACCATACCAGCGTTGCGTGCCGTACCATGCCTAGCCATCTATGCCACGCCAGCGCCAACCATGCGCCGGCCGATTGTCCGCAGCGCCAGCCCATTGTTGAGGGGGGAGGGGAGGGGGGCCAGCGGCAGCCGATTGGGCGCTCCCATCTGCATAAAAAATTGCTGATTCGGCCTTTCACCTGGAAGTCTGGGGTCACTGTCGAACTCGCGTCTGTCCTGTCTTCCTGTGTCTTGTTGGACCGCTTCGCGCTCCAAAACGATGGCTTCCATCTGCCCTGTAGGCCAAAATTCCGACTCGGAATCTTCACCGCCCAGGCATCCCGGCCGCCCCCGCCCCTGGATTTGTCCCAACCTGTGGCGCCCGCCGGTATACTGGATGTGTTATGCGACCAACAATCTGCCGTTACGCCGCATTTTTGTCCGTTCTGCTGCTTGCGCCTTTGTCCGCACTAGGCATGAGCCGGGTTCAGGTCCCCTGCACGGTTGGAGGCAAGGTCGTTGTCTCGGGCGTCACCGCTTCCTCGACCCGCGTCATGGCGTCCTATCCTCAATGCACCGTCACCGTCTACAAGTCTGGCCTTCCTCACATCCCCGCCAACCTGGCAACGCTCTATTCTGACAACGGCACGCCGCCCACTCCGATGGCCAATCCCTTCACCGCCGATGTGAACGGCTTCGGCTGGTTCTACGTCGCCGACGGGATTTACGATATTCAGATCTCCGGCGGCTCGGCACCCTCACTTCCCGCGCCCTACACCTACAGCGCGGTCAATGTCATGGATGCCTATGTGTTACAGAATGCTTCTGGAGCGGTGCCTTACCTGAAGGACACCCGGATGAAGGAGAGTCCGCACGTCGGGGACTTTGGCGCTCTGTGCAACGGCGCTGCCGATGATACGGCCGCATTTATTGCTGCTGGGGCGTGGGGCCGGTCGTTCTTCGTCCCTTACGGCACATGTTTGGTCAAGTCCCAGGTTGTCCTGACGGGTGTGGGGCAGCAACTGAACTGCGCTGGAATGGGCGGAGTATTCGGCGGCGCTTCCCAAACGGTCATCAAAGCCGCCGCTGGAGCCGACGCGACAGTCACCAATGCGACGACCGGCTCCATCATCAAACTATCCGAGGATGGCCAGTCTGTCAGAGGATGCGAGGTTGATGGCAACAGCATCGCCGCTTACGGCATCCTCGCCCAGAATGCCGCGCGCTCTGTCGTCGAGCATACTTACGTCCACAACGCTGTCTATGACGGCATTCTGCTCTATGCCTCCAACCACCTGGATAACAACAACTTGTTCACTTACATCAACACTAACTCGTCTTACAATGGCCGCGACGGGTTCTCGCAGACCGCCGAGACTAACTCCGGTAACCAGGTCAAATATCTGAATGTGGATGCGGTCGGAAACGGGCGTGACGGACTGCGCGTGGACGGCTACGGCGCAAGTATCGATGGCGGCAACTTCGCTGCAAACACCAACTGCGGCATTACCCTTGGCACGACTGCCGCCTCGCCCGGCGCGACTTCGCCCTTCATCATGAATCCGACCGTCGAAGCCAACACTGTCGGCCAGATCTGCGAGGGCGGCGCTGGATTTGGCAACTCCCACGGCATCATCTTCACTTACAAGAACAACCAGCCGACCGACTTCTACCCTAACAACAGCCACTACAACTGGTTCATGTCTGACTACGGCGGCGTCATTATTCAGGTCGGCTCCTCCTACAGCCCAACCGACAACATGTTCACTGTCCAATCCAACACGAACTCCGATCCTAGGATTGCCGTCAATTACGAGGGCCGGCTGAAGCTGTACCCCAATGCCACGACTGGCGTCACTGCCGACGACAATGCTTACATCTACCCGCTGAAGGGCGGTGGCGTGTTCCCCTACGATGGCGGCTTCGGCGCCCTGGTGCTCCAGTCCCGTTCGAGTGCCGACCGGCCGATCCAACTGATTACCGGTTCCACTCCCACTGCCGCGCTGACGGCATTCGGAACCGGCCGCGTGGCTATCTCCCCAACCTCCCAAACGGACAACGGTGCTAACTTACAAGTGACCGGCACTGGCACTTACTCGGGCGATCTGAGCGTCGGCGGCACGGCGGTCCCCGGAACCCTCAACAGCGCTGCCCGCGTCCTGGAGATCAAGGGCTCTGGCAGCTCAGCCGCGACCCCAGTCATGCTGCGCCTCTGGCCCCGCAGCGGCGGCGGATATGACGTTGACTCCCCGGCAGTCATTTCGACATTCCTGACCGGCTTGCGGGAAAATGAGATATGGTCTAACTCCAACTACTTACTAGGGGTGACTAAGACGACCGGTGGCGTGACTTACACTCAGTCCAACTTACTGGCCAATAACGCGCTGTTAGTAACAAGCGGCGGCCGTGTCTTGGTTGGTACTGGTCTATCCACGGATTCCGGGGCTGTGCTGCAAGTATCCGGCAAATATGCGTTTTCGATGGTCGGGGACACGTCCGCCAACTTGGGCCTCCCCCCTGGCGACACGACTATTACGTGGTGCACCAACTGCGCCCCTAGCACCAACCCCTGCACGGCCGGTTCTGGCGCGCTTGCTATTTCAAATGGCGCTGGTTCAAACTGGAGATGTCTATGAGAACCGTCTCAGCAATAGCCTTTGTCTTCGCAGTGGTGGCCTTAAGCTTCTGCCAAACCCCTGCCCCATCCCCCGCCAAGCCCAAGCCTATCCCAATCGAGCGTCAGGAAGTTCTGTCCCGCCTCATGATCCGCTACCAGGCCCTTCAGATCGACGCTCTGCGCATCGAGCGCGACCTCGCCGCGGCGCAACAGGCGGTCCAGTCAGAACTCGAATCCCTGCGCCGGGAATACGACGCCCCGAACTGTGAACTGACCATCCATAAGGTTTGGCAATGCCCTGCCCCGGCCGCCGCGCCCCTTCCGGCCAAACCTGCAAACTGACTTGCCCAGCCGGATTTTCACGTATAATATCTGACTGAGGAGTGACTTCATGATCGATCCGGAACTAGCCAATCGGCTCTCACTGATTTTCGGTGGCCTCACGGCCCCTTTCGCCTTCATCTGGAAGGAAACCGGCTGGCCTGGGTGGAAGCACCTGGACTACAACGGCGAAGAGTACCTCCAATACATCGACCCCCTGACTGGCCGCGTTTTCCAGGGTGTCGGCTACACGCGCATCTCTGCTGCCGTGCGGGATTCGAGGAGCTACGCCTGCCTCGAATTCAACGCTGGAACCGCCCCCGGCATGATTTCCCTACAGCACGTTGCCGTGGACGCACGCGGCGAAATCACCGGCGTCTACACGACCGAGAATGACTGCCCGACGCTCAAGCCTGGCTGGCACACGCCGGCCGAAGTGATCCAGGATGGGATCGACCGCGGCTACGGCCAGTTCGGCACCAACCGCCTGGAATCGTTCAAGAAACTGGTCCCCACAGCGCTCCGTGTGCGTTGGGACCCGGTGACGGACACCTTCAACGCACCGGTCGAGCCGTTGCCGCTGCTGCCGTTCTAGCGGCTGACAGGAAAGGAATCTCACATGAATTTCAGACTTTGGATGAAATGCTTGGGTGCAGCAGCGGCCGGTGGGGCGTTCTCCACCGCGTCCCAACTGGTGCTCAACCGGTCCATGCAACAGCCGGGCGCTCCTCCGATCACCGGTGATAACCTGTGGCAGACAGCGCTGATCGGTGGCGTGATTGGCGTGTTGGGCTACCTGAAGCAATCGCCGATCCCGACAACGCCCGTGGCAGATGTGGCCCAGAACCAGGCGGCCCCTCCCAAGCCCTGATGCCCAAGCCTTCCAAGACCGGCTCTCCGCCTGCTTCCTTGGAGTTGGTGAAGGAGCCCCATAGCCCGCGCGGACTAGTCCCAGCTAGTTCGTGCGGGCGCTTGGACACTGCCTATAATGCCTATCTGGACTCGCTCGAACTCCGCAGCGATTCCCCCAAGTCCAAGGCTGTCGAGTTCGCTCTCGCATCCGCCCGCGATGAGCGCTTCCGTGTCTTCCTGGAGCGGCTGTCCAGCCCACTGTGCAAGCGCTGGTCCCTGGCTACAATCGCCAAAACGTGCGAGATTTCCCTTCCTGAGTGGGCCGAGTTCTGGCAGAAGGCCACCGTCCAGCGTGCGCTCGCCAAGGCCCAGGACGCACTGCCGAATCTGGCCGATGATCTGATCGAGGATGCCAGGAGCCGCATTGTCGGTTGTGAGCGCTGCGGCGGCCGTGGCACGCTCAAGGCTGAATGCCCGGTCTGCGCCAATCAGGTGACCGACTGTCCGCACTGCAACGGCAAAGGCATAGTCGAATCCTGCCCGGATTGTGATGGGACTGGTAAGCAGCGCAAGCCGGGTGACGTGGACGCGCGCCGCATGTTACTGGATATGACGGGGTTGGGTGGCCGCAAGGCCCCTGCCGTGCAGATTAACCAGACGTTCTCCTCGGGGATTGGCTCGGCGATGGACAAGATGTCCAAAGTGACGTTTGATGTGGAAGTCGAGGCCGAACCGCAGACACCGGATTAAGTTTCCAGGTGAAACCTCCACTTTTCTGTGATACAATCCGTTCGTGCTGCGCCTTCTGCTGTCCCTCATCCGGCCCCTGTCCCACATTGCCCAGGAACTCCGCATCCTCCGCGAACTCTATGAACTCGACCTCCAGTCCCGCGTCCCTCCCATCTACCGGATGACCGAGAAGCCGTCCAAGGCCGACACCGAAGTCTCTTACCAGGGCGTGGATGAGAAGACGCCATTTTGGAAGCGTGTCCCATGGTTCAACGACGAGGAGGACAAAGACGATGCGAGTTAAAGCCACCCGCGAGGGTCTGGTTGGACAAACGACAGCCAGCGGCTACGTGGTGGACCGGGTCGTGCCGTTCGTGGCCCTTCCGTGCCGCCAGGCGCTCCACAGTTTCATCCGGATCAGCAATCCGGCTAATGGGAAATCCTGCCTCGCCATTGTCCTCGATGTGGGGCCGTGGAACACGGCGGACGAGGAATATGTGTTTGGCGGGAAGCGCCCCCAGGCGGAAACCGGCATCGATGTGACCGGACGTAAGACCAACCGGGCGGGGATCGACTTGGGGGAACGTGTCTGGAAGTTGCTTGGGATGAAGGACAACTCCTGGGTCGAATGGGATTTCTTCCTCGGCGTGGTTGTGGATTCCAAACATAAGACGGACTAAGCCGTGTACGATTCCTCCATTGTCGAGCGGCGCTTGAGCCAAGCCAAGAAGGCCGGCTTCAAATACACCCGCCTTCCTCGTGACCGGTCGGTCGATACCGCTGCCGCCATACACCGATTGAGCCTGGACCAAAATGGCCTGCCCATCCCAGACGGCAAACTCTCCCGTTCCCTGAGCCGCCCCGAGGAGGAATTCATCGCCAGCGAACTCCTCATCTGCAAGTGCGACTTCCTGTACTGGGTTGAGCGCTACGCCCACATCGAGATCGACCCCGGCGTCGGCACCGACCCCAGCGGCGCCATGGACATCAACAAGATTGGCCCCACGCTCTACTTGCCTTCCCAGCGCCGGTTCCTTCAACTGGTCGGCCGCCGCGAGGCCGAATGCCATGCTGAGAAGCGCCAATACGGATTCACCGAGGGCATCCGCATATACGCCCACAAGGTCCGCCAAGTCTGCATCACCACTACTTGGCTCCAGATGATGCTCCACCGCATGTTATTCTGGACCGGCACCCGAGCCCACGCTGCCTCCCTGGATGACAAGCGCACTGGCGAGTTGTTCAAACGCTACCACATCATGCTGGACCACCTTCCATTCTGGATGAAGCCGGACGTGTACCCTGACGTGAAGGACACCGAGATCGGGTTCCGGCCGCCGCTGTCCTCCCGCCTCTCGTTTGAAAAGGAGAACGCTGAGACTGGCATTGGCACGGGCTCCCAGAATGACATCAGCGGCCTCACTGAAGTCGCGCTTTGGATGCACCCTTATCAAATTCGGTACAGCTTTGTCCCTTCGATCCCCAAAGCGATCACCACCCTGCACGTCCAGGAGAGCACTTCTAACGTCAAAGGCGATTACTGGAATGAGGTCACCGAGTCCGCCCGGCACAAGCGCCGCGGCTACGAAACCTGGGTCTACTGCTTCATCCCCTGGTATATGAATTTCATGAAATACCGGGCGAACGTGCCGGACTCGTGGACGCCCGAGGAGCACACGCAGAAGCACGCAGACCTGATCGAGCGCACGTCGCCCGAGTGGTTCGATGGGCAGACCATCCACCCGACCCGTAGCCAGTTGTACTGGTGGGAAACCACGCGCGCGGAGGCTGCACATAACGGCGAGCTGGCCGGGTTCCTGGCGTCTTACCCAGCCACGCCTGAGCAGAGTTTCCAGAATGTGAATCAGGGAGCGCTGCCCGTGGAACTCATTGAGGCTATGGAGCAGGAAGTTGTATCCGGATCTCCGTACGAACTGGAATTGGCGGCACAGGAATGATCTTTGCTTACGCTGATCCTCCCTATATCGGTCTAGCACATCGCTACAATTGCCAGGAACTGGACCACGAGCATCTGGTCAAATCAATCCTACCCAAGTACGACGCTTGGGCTCTTTCCTGTTCCTCCCCTACTTTGCTTGAGGTCTTGTCTTTGTGCCCCAAGGACGTACGTGTGGCAGCTTGGGTAAAGCCATTTTGCATCTATAAGCCTGGTGTGAATCCAGCTTACGCATGGGAACCAGTCATCTTCTGGGGAGGTCGTAAGCGCGGTTGTAGAGACCTAACTGTGCGAGATTGGGTTTCTGCGAACATAACGGTAAAGAAGGGCCTGTGTGGGGCCAAACCGGAGGAATTCTGCCTTTGGATATTCTCTCTGCTGGGGGCATTGCCGAACGACACGTTTGTGGATTTGTTTCCTGGTACGGGCGGGGTCCAATTGGCTTGGGACAGATACCGTGCTTCCCGATATGCTGACGACGTGACGAAGGAGTGGGCATGATTACACGACCTTTTCACGTCTCCGGCAACTCCCTGCTCCCATTTTCCGACTCGGAAGAATCACTCCAGGCCGACCCTCGGGGCATTGTCTGGATGTTCGAGGAGCCCATTCCCCAGGCCCAGTACATCATGGGTTGTGACGCTTCTGTCGGCATTACCGGCTGGTCCCGCGCTACCTCCACTGACGGCGACCACAAGATTGACAACGGCGCCATCGAGATTTTCCGTGTTGATGCGATCAAACGCCTATTGACCCTCAAGGACGGTTCCCCCGACATCGACCCTGTGACCAAGCTCCAGAAACACATCTATCGGGACTTGCAGGTCTGCGAGTTCGCCGCCCCTGTCGATGCTGTGGACATCGCCCGTGTCGCCAATGTCCTCGGCCGCATCTACGCCGGTAACGCCGAAGACCAGTGTGAACTCATCTTGGAGTCCTACCCTGGCCCTGGAATGCTCACGCTCCAGGAATTAATGCGACTGGGGTATATGAACCTGTGGCAGTGGGAGCGGATCGCCGATGGAGTGGCTGAGCAGACGCCCCGGATCGGCTGGTACTCAGGCCGGGAAACGCAGAAAATTCTGTGGTACCGGTCGCGCCGCCACCTGATGGAGCGGAAGGCCAAAGTCCTATCTCCCTGGCTGCTGGATGAGTACCGCTCCGCTGTCATCGACATGAGCAAGTTGCGCGGCGTGGCCGGCGGTGGCGCTCACGATGACCGGATGCAGGCAGCAAACATGGCCTTCTGGGCAGGGCATCAGTGGACCTACGACCCCGAGCGCACGAATGAGCCCGTCACCCTATCCCCGGCAATCGAGCCCCAGCGCATGGCACCCGTCCTGGGCGAGTACAAGTCCTATAGGGATGCCTGGGTCGATGCGGTGGAGGAGTGGGAATAGTTTCGGCTTGACACCCACACTTCTTCACTTGTAAACTGTCTTCCGTGAGTATCGCCAAGCGCAAAGTTGAGCCTCCGGGCATGGCCGCCGAGTCCTACCGTGATTCTCCCTCGGCCGTGCCCACTTTTTCCGGCCCTCCGGACTCTGAACTGATCGACCCCAATGCCGATTACTCGACTGAGTTCTGCGCCCTCACGATCCGGCCGGACGGCTGCGGCGAGGCTGTGGTCCTCATCCAACCGGAGATCCTGAAGCGCATCCTGTCCCGTGCTCAAACCCGCGATCCCGCTGTGTACTTGTGGGAGAACATCCTCCGGGCTGCTCTGATTGGCCACGTTTACTGAGGTCCTTATGCCCTGTGTGTCCTGGATCTGCGGTAACTGCCGTTCCATGCATCCCGGCTCCGTCCCCTCCTGCCCTAAGTGCGGCTTGTCCCGGCGCGAACTGCGCCACTCCACCAAGGCCGTGGTCTACCGCAACCCTGCCACTGGCGAGCACCGGACCCCCGCCCGGAGCGACGTTCCCATGCCCGAGGTCTACGCCTGCCAGGGCTTCGTCCGGGAAGAGATCGACAACATGAGCGCATTCGAGCGGGAGACCGGCCTGGTACACGAAGCCTCGAATTACAACCAGGGCGGCGCGACGGCTGAGAGGGACCTGGCTGCTCACTGCGAACCCCTCCCAATCAAGGGCCTCGACGCTCCCTCTAACACTCCTTCCAGCTCCCCTGACGTATAATCATCCCCAGAGGCTGCGGACTTCATGCCCGACTACTATAGCGATTTGCCGCCCGTCAAGACGATGGACGAGGCCAAGCCCGGCTCTGTGGACTACGCCATCCTCGAATGGTGCGAGTCCCGGCTATCGGACGGCCGCCGGTTCGTCGAGTCCTCCGTTGGCTACGACCGCATCTCCCGCTCGCTCGATGCCATCTTCGACGCTGAGCGCGAGTCCGGTTCCTCCTACGTTCCCACCCCCAAGCCCCTCTCCCGCACCCGTGCCAATTTCGTGGCCAAAACCGCCGAAGATGTGACCGCCCTCCTCACCGACACGCGCGTCTTCTGGAACTATTCCACGAGCAACCCGAAGTACGAGCAGCAGGCCCGACTGGCGAACAAGGATGCGGAACTGTGGTATACGTCCCGCCTCATCGATCTGCGCCTCGCCGATGGCATCCGCCACTACACCACCTCGGGCTCCGCTGTCATCCACCTTTACTATTCGCGTCGGCTGAACGACATGATGGTCGAGGCGGAGGACCCGCGGCACGTCTTCCCCATCGAACCCATCTCCTACCATACGTTCCAGGACGCCCTCGGAGTCATCATCCGTAAGGCCCGCACGCCCACGTGGGTACGGAACGAGTACGGGAAGGACGTGAAGCCCGACATCGGCGACCCCGGCATTTTTAGTTGGTTCACGCGCACGCTCAGTGGCAAGCCCAAGCATTCTGGCCCGCTGTCCAAGCGTCACGGCGGCGAAGAGGCCATCCCTGCCACTCCCACGGTCTTCGTCAACACGATGTATTTGGATGACCGCCGGACCAACAAGACCAACAAGGTAGTCATGATGGGTGAGTTCAGCGAGGATGGCACACCCAAGAACCCCTGGTCGTACCTGGTTCCCCCCGGAGCCCCCTTATACCCGTTCAAGCGCTTGATTGTCTGGTGTTCCGGCGTCCTCCTATACGACGGCCCCTCGCCCTACTGGCACTCGATGTACCCGGTCATGAAGCTGACGCTCAACCCGTGGCCCAACTCGTGGCTCGGCAAGGCGCCGCTCTGGGACGTGCTCCCGCTGAACGAGAGCCTGAACTCCCTGTTGCGCATCATCGACGACCATGCTGCCCAAGTAGCCCAACCTGGCGTGATTGCCGACCGGAACGTCTCCCGCGCCGAACTCAACAAGTTCAACTCTCGTGCCGCCGGTTACCAGATTCGCACCAACTTGGCTTCCGGCAAGGGCATCCAGGTGGTCAATCCTCCTCCGCTCGACTCTGCCCTTTGGCCCCACATCGATAAGATCCTCGAATTCATCCGGCAACTATCCGGCACGGCCGATGTGTCCCAGATCTCCCAGCTTGCCCAGATCCCCAGTTCGGACACAATCGACACGATCATGAAGGCGATGACGCCGAACATCCGCCTCCGTTCCCGCATCCTCGAAGGCTTCATGAGGGAACTGGCCGAGCAATACCTATACTCAGTGGCGGAATTCGACACCCTTGCCAAGCGCATCGCCAAGTTCGGCCCGGCCGCCGTCACCCCCGAGGACTTCGACTACAACCCCCGGACGTTCATCCCCGACGACATTCCAGACGGGGACCCCGGCGACATTGCCTCGATGGAGAACGCGCTCGGGGAAGGCCCGCGGCCGATCTATTCCCGTGCGAAGGCCATGCTGCGTTCGTTCAGTTACAACTACAAGCGTGGCTCGCTGCTCAACTCGGCCGCTCAGCAGGATCTGATGGAGGATCTGTTGTTGGCCAAGATGGGATACCTGAGCGTGTTCACGTTGATGGAGCGCATGGGCCGCATGAACTTTGCCCCACCCTCGGTCCAGGTGCCTAACTCGGAGCTGGAGCGGCTCCAGCTTCAGCAGCAGCTCGGCATCGGGATGATCGCCAACGCTCAAGGCAGGAAGGCCACCAACCAGGAGCCTCCCCAAGTGAGCAACGACGGCGGCGGGGATGTGACGCTTCAGACCAGTTAGCCCCTGCGCGTGGCTCCCGGCCCAAGATTCCGACTCGGAATATTCCCCCTACTTTCCAAACTTTCACCTAGAAACTCCTTCCCCTTCTAGGACTTACGTTGACATTCATGCTACCATCCACTGTGAAGGTAGGTTTTGTAAAGCAGCATGGCCAAAGAGAAGTGGATTGCCGGGGCCATTAAGCATCCAGGGGCGCTGCACAAGCAACTTGGCGTCCCCCAGGGCGAGCGCATCCCGGAGAAGAAACTCTCTGCTGCTGCCAAAAAGGGTGGGACTCTGGGCAAACGAGCCCGTCTGGCTCAGACACTCAAGGGCTTCCACCACTAAAACCTTAGGGACCTATGGCTGCCGACACACAGGTCGAGTTCAAATCCGGTCTCAAGGGCCTATCAGCGGCACGTAAGGCGGCCAAGTTAGGCACTTCAGCAATCTCGATGGCCAGGAAACGCGAGGAAGTTCCGGGGAAACTGGGTAAGCAGTCCTCCCTATCCGGAGCCCTCTCCAGTCTACGCAGGAAAGGAGCGGTCAGGTAATGGCAAAAACGTGCATGGCATCGGGCGGCGGAAAGTCCCAGCCCGGCTTCGGACGCAAGACCAAGGGTTCCGCCTCGCTCGGCAAGAGCACCGGCAAGGCGTTCGGGAAGAGCGCGTCTCCAGCGGGGAAATAAATGGGCGGCTTCACTGCCAATCCGGGTTCGTCCGCGGCGGCCTCCCCTCTTCCACCGCTGCCCAATTTGCCCGCCGCACCGGCTGCCGGGGGTCAAGGCTCCGCCAGCGCCCCAGCCCCCGGCTCACCGGACTTTCTGGCATCCATCCTGTCGGGCATCGCGCCGGTCAAGATGGCGGTCGATCAGATCCACTCTGCCTGTCAGCAGATTGTCCGCAATGGCATCAACCCGGAGGCCGAGCAGATCTGCGGCCAGATCGTCGCGCTGGCATCTTCCCTCTTGCCCATAGCCGCGCAGCAGGCGCTGCAACCCGGTATGGGCGGCGCTGGCGGTGGCATGAACATGCTTCCTCCTCCCGGACCCCCGGCCCCGGTAGGAGGTGTTCCTCCTGGCGGAGGAGTCATTCCGGGGATGACAGGACAGGCGGGCTAACGACATGACAGCACAGGAATTGTTCAATTATCTGATTGGCGACGCGGGGCTGGATGAAGCGACTGCCAAGGCGGTGATGGCGGCGGCCAGTAACGAGAAAGTGGCTGCCAAGGCGGGGACGCTGAAGCAGCAGCAGGAATTCGACGCGATTCAGGCGAAGACGGCCGAACTCCAGGCGAAACTGGATGGCACCAAGGACAAGCCGGGCGCCTCGGCCTACGAGCAGTGGTACCAGAAGAACTGGGCATCAATACAACAGTTGCAGCAGACTGTGGCCCGGTACCAGGAGCGCTATGGAGCCCTCGACGAAGGCGGGGCGGCCGGCGCAGGCGCAGGGGCTGCTGGTGCTGCCGGAGCTGGCGCCGCCGCGGGAGCCAAACCGATGACCAAGGAAGAGATCGCCACAGTGGTCAACGAAGTGATCCAGGGCAACTACGGCCCCCGGTGGAGCACGCTGCTGACCTCGACTGGAACCATCCTGGAGCGCCACATCCGCGCAGGCCGCAAGAACCCCATTGACTGGCAGAAGCTTTCCCAGATTGCCGAGACCAAGGGCGGGGACGTTGCGGCGGCATACGAGGAATGGGACAAGCCCGAGGCTGAGGCTTCGGCCAAGGCAGCCCAGGACAAGGAAGTCGAGCGCCGGGTCAAGGAAGAATTGGCCAAGCGGCAGACGCAGGCTGCGTTCCCGGCTGGTGCCGACGCGACCCCGAGTGGAAGCGCCGGAATCACGCGGGGCGGCGCCCCGGCCAAGTACGACCGCACCAAGGTGATCGAGGCGGCGGTGACCGGCAAGTATGACGGCAACCAAGCGGCTGCCTAACGAGTAGGGAGTTCAGTACGAGCAGACAGGAGACGTTCAGATGCCTGACAACTTGACGCAAATCGAGGTCACGACTCGCCGATACATCGACGAGCAGCCGAAACTCCGTGACCTCGTCTTCAACAAGGACCCCCTGATGTCCTTTCTCGATGAGAACTGTCTGGACGAAGTCCCCGGCGGCTCGTCCTGGAATGACAACATCGAGTACGACGTTCAGGACGGCGGGTCCTACTCCAAGGGCCAGGATCTACCGGCCGACCAACGCCAGATCGAGCAGCAGCTTCGCTTCGATCCGAAGTACCAGACGGTCCTGATCCCCTTCTACAAAGAGGACATCAAGGTCCTCAACACCGGTCCGCTCGCCGTAGTGAAGCTGGTCGAGGAGCGCGTGGACTCGGCCTACATGCAGCTCGGGGCGCAGACCGCTCTCCAGCTCTACATGCAGGGCCAGGCCGGAAATTACATCAAGCAGATCAACGGACTGGACGAGGCGCTCTCGGACGGCGCGAACAATGGATGGCAAGGCGCCACCTACGCCACTTACGGGACTCTGACCCGCGCCCTGTACGGCGGCCGTATGCTCGCCCCCGCTCCGGTCAACTTCGCCCACGGTGCCATCACCCTGCCGCAAATCGAGGCGATGTATCAGTCGGTCAACTACGGTTCCGGCGAGTATGAGCCCAACATCATCCTGACCACCGCCCGCGGCCTGGGCTTTATCCGCAACAACTACCAGACGCAGCAGAGGTTCCAGAACGTGACGGTCGCCAAGGGCGGCTTCCGCGGCCTGGAATACAACGGTGCTGTCATCCTGGCTTCCCGTTACGCCCCTGGCCAGTACATGACCGGACCGGCGCTGGCTGGCACCAACGACCGTGTTGCCGTGCGGTACCTGTCCTACACGACCCAGGGCAACGTCGTCGCTTACCCGGCTGGTTCGCTGGGTGCCAACGACGAGTCGATCTGGATGCTGAATGCCCGCAAGCCGATGATTAAGTACCGCATCTCGAAGCAGGCACCCTTCAACGGCTCCCTCGACGACGACGGGTTCATCCCGTCCGCCGGAAACACCAAGCTGGTAGGAAAGATCCTGCTGGCTCACAACCTGAGCGTCCTGCCGGGCTATCATTGCTACGGCTACGGATTTACGTCGTAACTGGCGGAGAGTAGAGGAGATACTAACATGCAAGTCTATAAGCGGATCGCCAATCCGTACATGCCGCAGGGGACACCGAATCTGACCAATTCCCCTAGCTACCCACCCCACATCTCCGCCACGTCGGGCCTGACAAACTTCTACGCCCCAGGCGAGATTGGGTGCCGGTTCTCGGATGAGAATCGCGGCCGTGAGTACCACCGTGTCATCGTCGATTCCGGTGCCACATCAGCCACCCCCGTGGGCGCGGTCGCTGCCAACCAGCTCGCTTTCTGGAAGCAGCGGCCTCTGCTGGTCACCAATGACAAGCGCTTTGCCGAATCCGGACCGACCGCTGCTGTCAACCAGGTCGCCGGCATCTTCCAGGTGGCGGCCACGCCAGGCTACGTGGTTGACCTGTGCACGGGTGGCATCAACGTCAGCGTCGCCTCGGACGGCTCCGGTACGCCGGGCTGTGCCGTATTCTCGGATGCCACGGCCAACACCGCCCGTGTTGTGGCCGCCGCTTCCGTTGTCACTGCGCCGCTCAGCCAGAAGCTCGGCACCCTCAAGACTGCTGGTGCCACTGCCCTGGTGGATGTGGCGATTGGTGAATTCCTTGGTATGTAAGGAGGCTTATGGCCGACGTGACGATCAACAATACGCCCACCCGGCACGTCTGGGGCGACCTAGTAGTCCGCATCTTTGACGTGTCCGGTGCCTCCGGATCGATACTTCGAACCGGCATGGGGAGCATCCTGCTGGTAGGATGGCAGCCGTGCACGAGCGCTGGTGCGGCTTCCATTCTGAGCACGTACTCGGAATCGGCCGGAGTGTTGACCCTGATCACTACGGGAGCCGCGATGGTCAACGAAGTGGTCTTTGTCGTTTCCCGCACGGGGTAGCCTCGGTGGAGGTGCCCCGTGCCAGACGACTTTGTCACTCTCTCGAACCGTTTGCTGAACCGCTGCCCGGCGGCTGGTATTGTCCTCTGTGAGCAGTTTGTCAATGATGCCTGGAAGACGTTGCAGTCCCGGCGGGAGTGGAGCTGGAGGCGCCGCAGTAGCACCTTTGCCCCTCCAGACATCTACGCCACCGGTTCCGTCTCTACCAACGTGGGCATCGGTCAGCCCACGCTCCTGACTGGCATAGGCACTGTCTGGACTCCCTCCATGATTGGCCGTCAGATCCGCGTTGGTGGCGTCCTCTACCCCTACTACACCATCACAGCCTGGCTCTCGGCGACCTCCATCCTGATCGACCAGCCATGGGCCGGGCCGGACGTGACGCTCAAGCCCTATCAGATGCTCCAGTGTTACTTCACAGTCCCCGCTGATTTCGGCTACTTCCTGGTCGTGGTTTCAGTCAAGGACGGCTACCGCCTGTGGACCAACATGACCCAGACGGACCTGGGTTTGATGGACCCGCAGCGAGTCAACACCGGGCAGACCTACGCCACCGCATTCCGGGATTACCAGCAGCAACTCAGTGGCACGGTCGGGCCTGTGATCCCTGTCTCCGCCACTGGTGCCTCCCCGGTATCCACCACATCCCTTGGCTTCTCTTACGTCGCTGATGCCACCTACATCATCCGGGTGGCCACGACCGGAGTCTCAGGGGCTGCCACGTTCTCCTGGATGCGCTCGGGCCAAACCGGTTTCACCGGCCCCATCCTCACCGACATAGCGGCGGCCGATCTGATGGATGGCGTGCAGGTCTACTGGCCGGCCGGTGGTGCTGTCTACACTGCCGGAGACCTGTTCATCATCAATGCGAGGGCCGGGTCGGTCTCTGGTTCCGTGCGCTACGAACTGTGGCCCGCGCCCACCACTTCGGCCTACCTGTACCCGTACCTGTACCTGGCACGGGAGTACGATCTGACGGTGGGCCAGCCGCAGCTTCCTTATCCTGTGGCGGCGCGCGGCGAGGTGCTGCTGGAGATGGCGCTTGCATCCTGTGCCCGCTTCCCCGGCCCGGACACGGACCACCCCAACCCATATTTCAACTTAACGCTTGCAGTGCAACACGACCGGCGGGCACTGGAATTGATTTATGATCTGGAGCGCAACGACGAAGAAACCGGCGTGTCGAACGTGAGTTACCAGGAGTACCCGTTCTACCCGGCCCCGTGGCTCGACGGGCACTGGCAACAGAGCCACTCGCCGTTTCTTAGAGGTTAGTATGAGTCTCTCTTTTGGCTGCCCTACGAATAGTGCTCCGGTGAACTCCGAACAGATCGGCCAGCCGTCTGGTGACTCCGTAAGACTGGTGGCCCTTAACCAGCCGTCTTATGATCTGAATTTGTGCACAACTAAGACGTGCAGTGTTTCCTCGCATCTTGCTGGCCATGTCCTGCATGTTTCCGCTCCGCGTTGCGAGAAACAAATGGTCTGGTCGCACACAGGCCGGGTTATCACAGTGGTGGCACACATCCATTCCGTATGGTATCGAGCCATAAGTCATGCGGTAGGAAAAACGGTGGGCGTACTCTTCCCGGCGCGGGTTCCTGAGACGAATGACGCCGTATCCCTTGTTGTTCCGGCGAGCGGACCAGATCCAACACGAGTTGGTCTTTTGGACCTTTTCCAAAAAGCGTTCAATTGGGTTTCTAATTGCTGGCATGTGGAATTATATCACGGTGGCAGCAGTCACGCGCCGTTCATGCGAGGTTAGGAGTTTCACAGTGCTGTCTGGACGTTTACCGAATAACCCGGTGCAATTGACGGGTAAGGAAGGAGACCGGCTAATGCAATCAGTAGAGGCCATAAACGAGCGGCAAGTCGAGATGCTGGAGCGGTTGGTGGCGATTGAGACCCTGCTGAATCAGATCTCCGACCACCTCCGCACGCTGAACGGGAAAACCGACAAGACGGTTGACCGGGTTGTGGCGCTCGAAAAGCACCCCGGATCATGTGAAGCCAGGATGGCTGTCGCGCAACTGATGGCAAGCAAACTCACCGAGGAGCGGATCGCGTCCCGGTGGGAGCAGCGCCTGAAACCCATCATGTGGATGGTGTTGATCTTCGGTATTGGCGTGATGCTGGGCCACAGCGAACTCATTCTGAAGTTGCTGGGTGCGAAGTAAGGAAGCAAGGAGGAACTGTGAACACTGCGATGTGGAAACTTTGGACTCTGTGGGCTCTCGGGGTCATCGGGGAACGTCTCAAGGATGTTACCGGTGCTGCCGAGCGGATCGAGTGGCTCAAGCATCATGTCGGGCCGGTAGTCACCGTGAACGACCCGATAGTCGTGCTGGACGACGGGAATACGCGGGAGCCCCCGCCTCCGCCGATCCTGCCTCCGAACACGTAGCCCGCCGTAACAAGCAGAATTGGATTAGACAGAGGGAGGCCAACATCCGGAACAGAAACCGGCGGTTGGCCCAACTCTCCAGGCTTAGCGCTCCAGAACCGGTGATAGCTGCCACCGCTGCATAGAACCCAAACAGGCACCTGGACCGGTACACCCCCGGAGCGAACCTCTTAGGCTTCCACAACAAGCAGGCTGACTCGACCAGCACAGCCACGGCTACGGCAATCCATAGCCACTCCCTCAGCACGACGAACTCCCTGTACCACCCTGGAACTCCCGGTCCCATTGCCTTAGTCAACACCAACACCCCGTCCGGGAAGACGAGGCTCGCAGTCACAGCCCCTAAGACAGCCTTCCAACGTGCGATCCCTATTGCCGTTGCCGCCGCCATGGCCATGACCAGACACTCGACTGGTAGCCACACGTACAAGGTCCACCATTCGGACGGCCGGCCGTCCCATCCTGCCATGGTCACCGACATCGCCTGCCCTGCGGACAGCATGACCCAGACAGAAAACGCCGGAAGGGACTTCCACAACTTGAGGCGCGTGACAGTCCACGTCGCCCAACCCCATGCCAGGCAGAACAAAATTGAGGCCAACAGTTCCATGAATCGGTTATACTCGCATTGGGAGGACGCGACAATATGGCCTTGACCAAATCCGGCATCGAAACGCCGTCCGAGCCGCCGAAGAAACCCCTGGAAGCCCCGGTGAAGGTTTACCCTGGTAGCAGCAAGATCGGCAAGGGAGGCAGCTCTGGCACCGTCGAAGGCCCAGCCAGCGACGGCTACAAGGGCCGCGGGCGACGGTAACCTGGAGCTGGGCGTGTGGCCTACAACCAGTACAGTCTCGACGCACTTTCCCTGAAGATTGCCTCTCTGTTTGACGACCTGTCGGAACTGTACTGGACCCGCACGGAGAAGTATTACGCCATCTGGGAGGCGCTGCGCGTCTGGGGTGCACTCACCTCCCACTGGCGGACACGCGGCACCTTCAACCTGGACCCCACCGCCGCCACTCCCTATTACGACCTGTCTGTCATTTTCCCGCTATTGCGCAGCCGCTCCTGGACCCTCGACCGTCTTGTCCGCGACATCCAGTACATGATGCTGGAGGCCGCGGCCGGCATCTCGGGCACTGGGATGAGCGGCCAGGTCTCCATCGCCTCCATCCTTGACGCGCTCCGCCGCGCTCGCAACCGGTTTGTCCTCGACGCCCGTCTGCCAGCGACAGTGGATTCCGTCTTCGCCAGCCCTGCCCCACCAGACGGCTTGGTCACCTATGACCAGTCCTCCATCTACATCCATCGCACGGGATGGCAGGACTCCTATTCTGGGGTTTGGCGGACACTCTGGCGGCAGGATGCCTGGGAAAGGGACCACGGGGACCCGACTTGGACGCTCTCTCCGGGGATGCCGAGGGCTTTTTCCGAGTCGGAATGTTCTCCTCTCAAGCTCCAACTCTGGCCCCCGCCCCTCAATCCTGGCATCTTGGAGGCCGTCGAAGTGTCCTCACTCCTGATTAATACGGCGGACCCGAACGCCACCTTCGCCATCCCCGACGAGTGGGTCCATGCAGTGAAGTACCAGGCACTGGAGGACATGCTGTCTGCCGAGAGCCAGAACAAGGACCCGATGCGCGCCCAGTATGCCGCTCTGCGATACAAGCAGGCTGTAGACCGGGCTACCATGGTCCGCTCGATCCTGCGAGTCATGCTCAACGGCGTGCCCCTGCCGCTCGACTCCCTGGCTGCGCTCGATGCTGCCAAGCCCTACTGGCGCAATCAGGTGGGCCGCCCCTCGATGGTGGCAGTCATCGGAGACCTGCTGGTGTTTGACTGCACGCCCGATCAGGCTTACGGCATCACGGTCGATGTTGTGCAGACGGCCCCTCTCCCCGTGGCCGGGACCGACTTCCTACAGATTGGTGCCGAAGACATACCGAACATTGTGGACTATGCCACGCACCTGCTGACGTTCAAGTGTGGCGGCAAGGAATTTGAATCCACCTTCCCGCAATACGATGCCTTTCTCTCCGCGGCTGCCGACCGTGCTGGGATCAACCGGACTCAGATGAGGTATCTGGCAGCGACGATGGGACAGCCGGAGAAGGAACAAGCCGAACGTCCTGTGTACACGGGGGCTCGCCGTGCCTGACATTTTGCGGATTCCATACCGGTTGGACTGTGCGGGCGGCATCGATCTGGTCTCCCCGATTGACCGCCAGCCGCCCGGCTGCTTCCCCTTCTATTCCAACATCCGCGTTGTGTCTGAGGGGAGGATTGAGGCACGGCAGGGCTACACGCGCTACACCCCAGCTTCCATCGGTGCCGTCAACATCCATTCTTTCCGGCGCCTCAATGACGCAACCGGCTACTACGTGCCAAGCTACACCTACTTGGCTGGTGTGGGTTCCCAGTTGTGGATTGGGCCTGAGACTGCCCTAAACCTCCTGGACACGGGCTACAGCGGAAACCCACTGTCTCTGCTTCCCTTCCGTCCGGAGAACTCGCCAGTCGCCTGGATGTACGTCTACGACGTGAACAAGCAGGAGAAGGTGCGGCCGGATGGAGTTGTCCGCCCTATTGGGACCGCGCCCCCGACCGGCGCTCCGGCAACTGAATACGGCGTCCCGGCCATGGTGACCATCACGGATGGGGATGACGTGACAGGCTGGGTGGCGTGGGGTTCGGCGTCGGCTATTGGCGTTCTGGGGGATCGGACGAACGCGGCTGCTCCCTCCACTTACTCCGTCCTGTACAACAGCGGGAGTTCTGGCTGGGCTTGCATGAGGCCGAATCCGGGTGCTGGGTCGTTCTTCTGGGCCTCGCCCCGTATGAGGATCACGCTCGATCCCGGCGGCGGCAACGAAGAGAAGGACGTTCTAGTCCGGGAGATCCACCCGGCCATCCCGGCAACCACGATCTCGGCAATTGCCTACGACTCTGGAGCGACCGGAATGTGCTCCGTTGTTCTGGCCAATCCATCCGCCGATCTGGCCCGCAATTCGCTGCTCCTATTCGATTCGACTGAGCTGGTGCGCGTCTTGGCCGTCGTACTTTCGCCAGATGGGCTGACGTATTCGGTGCGCTGCTCAACTACCAACACGTTCACTGCCGGGGTTGCCGTAACTGGCATGGTGTCTTGGTACATCTACACGCTCCAGGCCCACGGAAGCGGCGAGACCATTTCCCTCAATTACGTGCCTGTCACTCAGATCGTTCAGGGGAAGGGGTATGCATCGAAACTGGTGACTGTTGATGCGTCGAAGGCCGGCGGACGCCCAGTATCCATCTCCGACGACTACTTACACTTTTCCATCTTCCTTCAGAACCCGCAGTTTGTGACTTCGATTGAACTGAAAATCGATATAGATTCCAGTACCAGCACAGTGGGCGCGGTCGGGGATGCCTTCACGCGCAACTACTTCACCTGGACCATCACGCCTGACCAACTGAACCAGTTCGGCCCCACGGTTGGCGGCGGCGGGTCCGGGAGCGCCACACTTTCGAGCGACCAGCGAGCGGCCATCGAACAGACGATCGCCTCCCTGGAGCAGAAACTGGTGGCTGCCCAGAACGGCACTGGAGACTTCGCGGGCATCCCGGATGTGGCCCGCACCAGCGTTGTCCAGAGCATCCAAAGCCAGATCTCTTACCTACAAGGGCAGTTGAGCCAAACGCCTGCCGGAACAGGCGGCTCCGGCGCCTCGGCCACTCCGCCCTACACCATGGTGGGAGACTCCTGGACGGACATGGTTATTCCGCTGGCCTCGATGGTCCGGTCGGGGCATGACCAGACACGCACGCTGGCCGACATCAAAGCAATCGAGGTCATGGTCGAGTCGAGTGACGCCTGTAGTTGGGGGTTCGACTGCTGGTACCTGTTCGGCACTTATGGTCCGGTAGTTCAGTCCAACTCCCCAACCGGCATCTATTACCTGTCGAGGGATCGGGACTCGACTGCCGGTTCTCCTTCCATCCCCGGTCCGCAGACACGCTACGGCTTGTTCCCCCTACGTGAAGCCATTCTTGTGACTCCGCAAACGACGGCAGCCAGTGGCGTGGACAGCTTGGACATCTACCGGCTGGGCGGCTCATTCGATGCCTTCACTTACGTTGGCACGGTCGAAAACAATGTCGGTTCCCCCAAGTCCTTCACCGACACCCAGCCCGACACCGTCCTCTCGGCCAACGAATCCCCCGATCCGACGCTGATCCAGCCCTGGCCGGTTCTGGATCTGCCCTGGGCAGGCACGGTCAACGTCGTTGGCACATCGGTGACACAGGTTGGTGGGGATGCCTTCAAGACTGCGCTCCTGCCCAACACGGTAATCCTGATTAACGGCACGGCCTACCAGTTGTACGGGCAGCCTTCCTCCACCACCAAGCTGGAGATCTCTGCCTCAGCCGGTGTGCAGACTGGCGTTGCATACAAGGTGGCCTCACCGATGTTGGCTGGGCAGCCAATGCCCTTCGCTTTCGGCCCACTGGAGGGTCCCTTCGCGCCGGTCATCTTCGGCCTCGGCGACCCCCTGAACGCCGGATCTCTGTATTACACGAACCCGTCCAATGCCGATGCTTGTGCCAGCGCGAATAAGATGGAAGTCTGCTCCCCGAGCGAGCCCCTTGTCTCCGGCGCCGCTTGGAACAGCCTGGCCATTGTCGGCTCCCGTGACAACGTCTTCGTCGTGCGTTACTCATTCCTCCAGACATTGGAGACTACCGGCAATGTGATCTTTCAGTTCAGCCGCATACCGGCGGACTCCGGGATGTGGTGCCGTTGGGCCTGCTGCCGTGGCCCGGACGGCATCTATTACCTGGGGCGTGACGGGCTCTATCGGGCGACCGAACAAGGGGCCGAGAACGTCACCGATGTCAGGATCTACCCGCTGTTCCCGCACGCCGGCCAACCCGCTGCTGGAGCTAATGGCCTGCTCCCGGTGGACATGTCCAAGACGACGGAATTGCGCTTGTCTGCCGGTGACCAGAGCATCTACTTCGACTACACGGACACGGGCGGCGCGGCCCGCACCTTGCGCTACGAGGTGCCTAAGAAACGTTGGTTCCCACACACCTACGGCGACTCGATCTCGACCCATTACATGGACGAGCTGCCGGCCGCCTCGGCCAGTCCGATGCAACTCCTTCTGCTCTCTCGTGCACTCGGCCTCGTGTACGTATCTGGTGGGGATACCGACAGCGGTGTGGCAATCAGTTCGGTGCTCCAGCTTCCGACCCTGGATGGCGGGGACCAGCGCGGCCAGAAACTCTTTGTAGACCAGATGCTGGACGCGGATGGGACTGGCACATTCACGGCCCTGATTGAGTACAACAACCAGACGGTCAACGGCCCCACTCTTGCAGCCTCTTGCTCTGGTGTGCGTGCACAGTTCCTGACAAACATCGACTCGCTTGCCGACCTGAGCCTGTACCGCAACATCTCGACCCGGTTCACCTGGACCGGCGGACCGAGCGGCCCACGGTTCTACGGGGTTGAGCCCTCGGGCTACGTACAGCCCTACCTCTCGACCTTCCTGGTGACGCAGTTCCTGAGCTTGGGGTACACGGGCTGGAAACACCACCGTCGGATCTACGCCGGGCTCATCTCCACCAGCGACGTGCTGTTCACGATCAAGACGCAGGACGGCCGCACGTTCGGACCCTACACCATCCCGTCCACGGCCGGGCAATTCCGTGTCTTCCCGCTGATTGTGGACCACGGATGCAAGGATTTGGCCTTTGCCTACCAGCTTGACGGGCAGGGCCATACGTTTGCCCTGTTTCCCGAGGCGTTCACTCTGGAAACCAAAGCGTGGTCTGAGCCCAGCTACATTCCTCTGGCTGTGCTGAAGACCTGATACCGGACGCTTGTATGATGGAACGAGGAGGCACAAGATGATCGCTTCATATTTGGGCTTGACGGTGACGCTGACGCTGGCCAATACTGCCTACGACCTGTACGCCCTGTGCGTGGCTGTTGACCCTACCTGCCCCACCCGCTGTCGCGAGTTGACGATCCAGTCCCGTGCCGGTAACACGGCCGTCGTGGCGATCGGAGACAAGAACATCTCGGCATCGCGGCAAGGGTGTGCGCTAGAGTTTGGCTCAGGCGGGCTCACAGGGGCGAGCCGTACCTATCGAAACACGGCGTCCAATGTGCTGCTCCAAGACCGGTGGGTGTTCTCCACTTCGGCAGGGCAACAGTTGAACGTGGAGATTGACACATAAGGAGGTACATCATGCGCAAATTCTGGCCGCTAGTTATCGGCTTTGGTGTTGTCCTGTTTGCCTTCCTGCTTCCCAGCCAAGTGTTTCCTCCTCCTGGTGGCGGTGGTGGGGGTAGTGTGACTGCCTACTCCAGGGATCTGAACATTGACGCACCTTCGACGGTGGACACGAACAAGTATCAACTCACCTTTCCGGCGGCCGTCACCATTAACCGGGTGCATTGTTCGACAGACACGGGCACGGTCTCGATCAACTTGGACGTGCGTGCGATTGCGACTCCGAATGTGGCGGGTACGGACGTGCTGAGTGCCGTGCTGGTCTGTGACAACAACACGCAGTCCGCGTGTGCGTCGGGATGTGACGTGAACACGATCACGGCGGGTTCGGCTGGTGCGCATTTGCCAGTGAATCTGCAAGTGTCGGCGACGGCCAGCGCGCCAAACGTGGTGCGCATCCACGTGGAGGCCCAATGAGGCACTGGCTGATCGCGTTGCTGGTGGTGTTGCCGCTAGCGGCTGCGGACCACTACGTCAATTCGACCTGCACGAATGCGGGCGATGGTACGGCATCGGGCTGCGCCGCGGCGCCCGGCGGAGTAGGCGCGTGGAAAACGCTGGCTTCTGTAAGTGGCCACACCTATGCGGCGGACGATTTTGTGTACTTTGCGCGCGGCGGCTCGTGGGACGAGGGCCTTACCCTAGGGCAGTCTGGCACCTCGGGGCATCCCATCACTTACACGGCCTATGGCACGGGAGTGCTGCCGAAGATCAATGGCAGTCTGTACGTTTGGGCTGTTAATACTTCACAGAGTTACATCACCCTTCGGTACCTCCACATGGGCAGGAGAGTAAATTTCGCGGGGGGGACGGGCAATATCGTAGAGCATTGCCAGATAGGTCCGACTCCGTCCGGATCGACAGGGTACGGTCTGAGTCAAGTTGGAGGAGACACTCTTGTATATCAAACCCTCATTGTCAACACCTATACGAACGGCATAGTGATTACTGGGACTGGAAAGGTCACTCTGCGCAACAGCATTTTGCTTGCCACCGGGGTTAGTGAGTCATTTGCTTACGGAGTGTCAGTAGAAGCTGGGTCTGAACTGGACTACGACTACAGCCTATTGTCTGGGAACGGGCGAGTGACAACAGGAAACGTCTATGGGGCGGGTACAAAGACGGACGGCGGCCACAATGTGCTTGACGCACTACCGGGAATCAAGCAGTGGATGAACGGGAACATCTACGTCTCGATCACGATTGACGGCGAGTCTCATGATGTGGCCTGGTGGCACACCCTCGCGGCGAAGCTACCCGCTGGGGTTAAGATCAGCCTATTTGTGATTCCCAGTACCATCACCGAGGGAGAAAAGACGACCCTAGTGCATCTTAGAGATGTCCACGGGTGGGAGGTTAATGGTCATTCGTGGGCTAACTGCGTACTGGATAGCACAACCGCATTCACTATATCCACAACAAATACAGGCACTAATACTATCGTTGTTGATCACGATGCAAAGACGCTATCATTGACTTCTACAGGCAACCCCGAGCATAACGTGGTTGTAGATTGGAACGCGGCCGACAAGACTATAACGGATCTCAAGGCCGCCGTAGCGGGAAACCTCTGGACCGTCTCTACTGTTTCTTACGCCATCGGTGACGCCATGCGCCTGAAGGCGCTAGATGCGCACACGACGACCACCTTCCCGGCAGCAGTACCTCTGAACTCTACCTATTTCCTAAATGAAGAAGTGGACGATACCGTAACGTGGCTTACTACACTACTCGGAGTTGCGCCGACCACAATGTCATACCCAAATGGTGTGACCAATGCGACGGTACAGACATATCTGAAAGATGTCTCCGGCCTATTGGGCGCTCGCGGAACTGTTGGCGGTTCTATAACGCTATCAAGTCTTAATGTGTACAATGTTTTCTCGCTCGGGGCCATTACTATGAAGGGGGATGGGTCTGAGGCTGCTTTGAGGACAGGGGCGCGGCATGTCTATACGATGGTCAAGAGCATCGGTGGTGTGTTGACAATATATTTGGATAGTACGTTGGACATGTCTGATGATCAACTCTTGTGGGTAATTGACGAGTGGCAGAAATTGGGTGTAACGTTTAGCTCGTTTGCAGAAGTGGTTGCCGGAATTCGTGCTGACCACTCCACTGCGGACGGCCTGACTTACACGAAGACCTACACGGACCTGAGCGACTTCCGTCCGGATAAATGCCGTGGACCTGATTCGGATGCCGTGCAACGGTACTTGACGTGTTACTCGGGTGTGGACTTGGGTTCTGGCTACGTGCTGGGTCTCGATCCCAGGAGCGCCACTGACGTGCAGACACTCAGCCGAACTCTATTCGGATGGGACCCCGGCCCGTTCACGCGGATCAAGCGGAAGGCTGTTGGAAACTGATGCGTCCTCCCTTCACCCGCTTAGACCCCGGCCCTGGCACCACACCAGGGATGATGCAGGTTATCCAGGACCTCTACGACAAGCTCTCCTCGATGGCGGCCTCAAGCAGCCAACCCGTCTCCGTCCCTGCTTCGGTGACCAACATTTACGCCACCGGCTCTGGCCAAGGCGGCTCCACCAGTTCCGCCACGCCGGCTGCCTCCATTGATGGAGCCTCAGGCCGTGCCGCTACCCCCCAATATCCCTTCCTTCCTTGTTTGACTGCACTCCCTTCCAACAACCCGTCCCTCGGTCAGCCCTATGCCCAGGATGGCATGTTGATCGAGATCAGCACTGCCACTTCCAAGCCCGGCCTCCTATACCGGTATTCGCGCCCAGACCTGGCATGGGTTGGCCCCATTGGCTTCGCGGTCATCGTCGATACCCACGCAAACCGGGCAACTTATCCAGCAACCAATTACCCAGCCGGTACTTGTTACTGGGAGACCGACCGTCGCATTCTCTACATCGTGCAGGATACGGGAGGAACTAATCACTGGTGGTATGCACTGGGAACAATGCTCGGAATCAGTTCCGACCGGCCTTCCGATCTGACGGGAAGCTACGATTACGGGTTCAAGTTCAAAGATTTGACGACTGGCCGAACCCAATTGTGGAACAACACGATGTGGGTGACGCAGACCGAGTTGGGAGTTGCATACTGCGGCACACATAGTGAGCGGATCGCGCGGGGCAGGTGTAACTGCACGGGCGGCGGATCAACAACGGCAGTGGCACGCACGTCGGGCACGTCTTTCTCCACATCCTGGATTGGGCGCTATCTTCTGATTGCCGCCTTGGGCGAGACGGGGTCGTTACGTCTGTACCGTATCAGTGGCGTCAGTGGTCCGGACGATCTCACGATCGAGGGTGTGACTACGGAAGCAAACTCTGCTTTCGCCTTGTGGGATTCATCTACACTGGCCTATCCAGATGGCGTGCATTGGTGGGAGACGGATTATGAGGTTGAGTATACTGCGGCGGACGCCACCGGCGTTGTGGACACGAACGGCACGGCCGTCTCGTGGCAAAGCGAAATGAAGTTCGATGAGGCCTGGAGAAACCAGACTATCTACATCAACTCGGTGCCCTACACCATCGGTGGTCTGGTTTTCGATACAGCTATTGCTCTAACCGGTTCAGCAGGTGTCCAGACTGGGGTTCCGTACCGCGTGGCTCGCGGCCGGTGGAAGCCGATTGCCGGGGAGTATTTGGCTCCGCTTGCCAGCCTGCCCACCGACTTGATCTCTACCGATGTTGGATTCCCATTTACGGCGAGCGATTACCTGCATACCTGGATCTGGAACGGCACGGTGTGGCACCTCAAACCCGGTTGCTGCTCGCCTGGAGAGGTTGTGGCATCGGTGGATGCGTCGGCCCCGCGCGGTGGGCTGTGGGCGGCTTGCAATGGCGCTGCTGCGACGATTTCCGCGGACGATGCGTCAACCTCGTCCATCACCACGCCAAATCTTACCGGTGACCGGTTTATCACGGCCGCCTACCGCACCGCGCAGGCGGCCACACGCGCCACTTGGGAATCGGATGCCAAAACGAACGTGGAAGCGGCGCATACGCATTACGTGGACGGCTACACAGAGAATGCGTCGGGGATCACCAGCACGGACGCCGCCGCCGGCGCGATCCTGGATCTAACCCCGCAGCACAGCCACCAGGTTCAGATCACTTCGGATGCTGGTTCAGCACACCAGCACGTGTTGGCGGACGCGACCGCTCGGCTGAAGCTGTTCGATGAGACCAATGGTGGTCTGCCCGCGCGCATCGGCCTGGCATTCTTCGTGCGGCGCTAGGACCGCTTTGCTGCAATGGCGTAAGATGTAGGGAGGAGACCATCGTGTCCACCTCCAAGAACCCGGCTATCGAGTTTCTGCCTCCGCCAGATGCAACCCCCACAGACGCCCCAGAGGAATCCGAGAATTCCAGCACGGCCCCTGTGCAGTACCGTGTCCTGACCCAGGAGGAGGTTGCATCGCTGGTGCCTATATTTGACCAGTTTGGCGGGTCCATGCCCGACCCGAACTCCTCGTTCTTCCTCGGCGCCGTGGCTGGCGGGGAAGTGGTGGGATTCCTGGTGGTCCAGTTGGCTGTCCATGCCGAACCTCTGTGGGTGCGTGCGGACTACAAGCACATCATGCGCCCGCTTATCCGTGCCACCGAGGAGCAGATTGCCCGGAATTGCGGACCGGGCAGGCATGTGGACGTGTTCGCGTTCGTGCCGCCGGGCAATGTGGCACGGACGGTGCAGGAAGTGGCATCGATGCGGGTTGAGCCGTGGATGGTGTTGTCCAAGCGGGTGGGGATGGAGCTGGTCGAGCCCAAGGTGGACGAAGATTCCGACTCGGAAAAACCGGAAGCTGGCGGAGATCCTGAGACGAGGGTGAACTGATGCCATTTGCAGCGTTGGCCATTCCTGCGGCTATTTCGGCTGGATCGGCGATCTATGGAGCGGTCAAGGGCAGCCGGAGCAATCAGGAGAAGGCCGCTCAGAACACTGCCTCCGGGATTGGTAACCTTGGCATAGAAGCCCAGAAGCAACTGGCAGGGATGGGCACGGATGTCTACGGCCGTGGGACCAACCTGTTTGGCACTGGGGCAGGGAACACCGCGGCCGGGACCGACTACCTGAGGACTATCCTTCGGGGGAATGCTGCCGACACGGCTGCCGCCATGGCTCCCGATGTGAACCGCATTCGGGCTGCCAACCAGAATGCCGTGCAGTCCATCTCAACCATCATGCCGCGTGGTGCCGGGAGGGAGGGCACACTGTTCAGTGCTTCTTACGCCCCCACGTCCCAGATCCAGAACTTGTTCAACACCACTCGGATGCAGGCTGCCCCGGCGCTGGCAGCGGTCGGGATGCAGCAACAGGGGTTGGCCAACAACCTGTTCCAGACCGGCGGTGGGCTGTACGGAGTGGGAAATCAAGCGCTCAACACTGGGCTGAACGCACAAGACGCCCTGCTGAAATATGGCCTGTCGAACCGGCAGCTCATGAACCTGCTCTACGGGCAGGCTGGCAGTGCTCTGACTTCGTTGGGCGGGTCGTTCTTCAAGCCCAATACCTAAGGGGGTGACAAATGGCTGGTGCAGACTACGGGGCCAGTTACCTATACCAGATGCGGGAGCACCAGCAGCGGGAACTCGACCGCTGGGAAGCGCACAGAACCGCACTCTCGGACCTCATCTCCACACGCATTGCGCAGACGAGCGACCCGGTGCAGCGGGCCAACTTGTACAGTTTGGCGATGGGGTTGCACGAGGCCCGGCCGGGCAAGTTCGACCCCAAACTGATCCAGTCCATCAACGAACAGTTGGCGGTCGCCCCCGAGTACAGCAAGGCCATGGACGCGGCGGAGGGGGCTCAACGTCCGAAGCCTCCAGCAAACCCCGTGCCCACCGGTACGCCGGTCCGCCCCACGACGCCCTATGTGCCTCCTGTGGGAGCCCGGCCGTCAGTCCCTCAGACCCAGTCTTCCTCCCTGACTCAACCCATATCACCAGTCACTGCCCCAGCCGCCCAGTCAGGCGTCAATCCGATCCAGGGTGGGGCACAAATACAGGTTCCCCCAACGGCCCCGCCTCCGGCTGCTTCTGCCAGTCCCATCCCAGGATTGATGGACGTAGCCGGTGCACTGGAACATGTAGCGCCTGCTATGCGCCAGGCTGCCAGCCCGTTCGTTTCCAACGTTGCCGAACTCGAACGACAGAAGCAGTATTACCAGTTCCAGAAGGACATGGCCAAGCAGGGCATCGAGCAGATGAAGGCAGAAGGAGTGTGGGACAAGCTCGCCCCATGGCAGCAGGCTGCCTATATGGCGCAAGCGTCCGGGCTCCAGAGCGTGAACATGCCGTTTAGTGCCATCAATCCAATCCGCACGGATTCGGTGCCGGGCTCCAGCGCTCCCGAGGGACAACTCGATTACTTCGACCACCCTATTGATCCTCAGGGGTTCTACGACGTGCAGCGGTCCAAGGTGGCAGGACAGAAGGATGTGTGGGTGCCCACGGCCAAGTCGAATGCCTTCCTCACTGACGCTGGTGGCAACATTGTTTCGGTCAGCCGCTACGGGAAGCCTGGAGCCCCTACAGGCGCGGTGACCCCTTCCCTGGCTGCCCCAACCAAGATCACAGATGTGACTGGCCAGCAGTCCTGGCAGTCCCCAGCACGGGCTGCTGTTGGAGCCGCTCCGATCCCCGGCGCCGGCATCAACCCGGCTATGGCTGGAACGGCCACTACTACGACACAGCTTCCCAGCGGAGGGTCGGTGTCTGAACGTAAGCGTACGGCTCCTGGTGCTCCTGGCACTCCCAGCGTTCCCGGTGCTCCCGGCGCTCCCTCCAAGACCACTGCACTCCCGGCGCGCGTGCCTCCGTTCAACCCGTCCAACCGAGTGGACAACATCGTGGCTGCCATTGGCCGGGATGAAGCCAATTGGAAGATGGCCACCAACGCGGCCGACAAGTTCCAGATCACCAACCGCATGGCCCAACTGGGGATTGACACGAACAACGTCACAGGCTCCATGAGGGAGCGGGCAGCCAACGCACACCTAATTCTGGACCACCTGAGCGATGTGCAGAAAGTCATCGATGAGGCAGACAAGGCCGGGGAGTTGGGCGTGGTGGCCACGCGCTGGAACGATTGGCTCACCGGCAGGCTTGGCGTGGACCCCACCAAGGGACAAGTCTTCGCCAAGCTCAGTTCCAACCTGGCCTTCCTCTCGACGGCTGTAGCTATGGCGCATGGCGGTCTGCGCGGCGGCGGATCTCCCCAGATGGTCGAGCACTGGGAGAAGGCCCTCTTTGCCACGGACCCTGCCACGCTCAGGCAGAAGCTGAACCAGGCCAAGAGTTGGATGGAGGGGTATGCGAAGCTGGTGCCTCGCCGGGGTGAGGAATGGCTTAAGGCATTACCCGGTGCCACGGCTGGGAGCACGGTCGAGAGCGTGGTGGATAAGCTGGTGCAGAAATACGGAGGCAAGAAGTAATGCCGGACGTGAAGGGATTGCTCTCCGATCCGGAGTTTCAGCGGCTCGATCTTCCGACTCGGAAAATGGCCTTGGGGCGGCTCGACCCGGAATTGGGTAAGTTGTCTGACCAGGACTTCCAGGCATTCAGCCAACGTCTGTCCGGACCCCCGCAATTCGGCCTAACCCCTCCCCCTGGATACGTGCCTTCCAAGCCCGACCTCCCTCCAGACCTGCCGCAAAGGGTCGGCCGCTTGGCAGTTCGGGCGCTTCCATATGCTGGTGCTACAGCGGCGGCCCTTCTGGCTCCAGAAGTAGTTGGCCCGGCTGGGATTGGGACGTGGTTGGCAAACATGGCCATCCCAGTTGCGGCAGCTGGTGTTGGGGCTGGGGTAGGGTCAGGTCTGGAGCGCGGTGTCCGTTCCATTGCAGATATGCCACCTCCCGATACGACAGTGATGGAAGATGTGGTGCAGAAGGGCGTGCTGCCCGAGATGGGAGGGCGGATTCTGACCTCGGCTCTAGGAAAGATCTTCAATCCGATGCTCAACCCCAAGCGGATGTACCAGTCGTCCCTCAAGCCGGTGGGTGCCCCCGAGAAAGCAGAGCGCGCGGTCCTGGCCGGATTGGAAGAGGGGATCGTCCCTGGCGAAGCTGCTGCCAACATCGCGCGTGAGCGCATCGGTAAGCTGAACACGCAGATCGAGGGCATCATTTCTGGAACTCCATCCAATATTCCTGCCACCCAGTATGTGTCGCGTGTGCAGGGGAAGTTGGACAATCTGCGCCGGGTTTGGGGTAGAGATGCAACGCACGGCGCAGATTTTGTGGATAAGATCGATGACCTGGAGCGCCGGTTCTTGCTGGATCATGGAAATGTTCCTCCTGCACGAGTCCAGACTCCTACAGGCACTGTCATTATCAAACCGGAGGACATGTCTCTTGCCGAGTTGCGGGCATCCGCTCAGCCTCTGTCGGCCGCGGATGCCCAAGCGATCAAGAAGCAAACTTATGAGACGATCCGGACCGGCAATGCGGGAGCATGGGAATCTGGAGCGCACCCAGGACTTTCCGTACGCGTCAACAAGGAAGTGGCAAAGGCGTTGAAGGAAGAACTCCAGCAGATCTATCCCGAGATCGCTGGACTAAACGCTCGGGAGGGGGCTCTCATTGGGTTGGAGGGGCAGTTGCAGCGCTTCACGAAACGCGAGATGAACCGCCAGGTCCTCCCTTACTTCATCTTCCCTACAGCGGGGGCTTTGGTTGGCGCTGCCGGTCATGGTCCCAGCGGTGCTGCTGGAGGAGCGGGTCTTGGGGCCGTGGCAGGGCATCTGCTGCGCTCTGCACTTGAAGATCCTGGGGTGAAGGCCAGGATAGCGATTGCCCTCTACCGGACTTCTCAGAATGCCGTGATGGGAACGGCCGGCAGAGCGATTCGGGTCTCGTTACCGGCCGATATACGGATGACTGAACTGGGACTGAGAAAAGAACCGGAACCAACCCCTATCCAGCCTGTTCTTGCTAGACGCTGAACAGCGCCTCGTACTCCGGCGTCCCCGGCTCACACCCGTATGCCTTCCTGAACCGTGCCCTATTCATGGCCGCTCCCCGCTCGATCTGTGCTCTTTCCTGAGGGTTGGCACTCCTTAGCGTAGACCCGTGGTGGTGCAGGTACGGCAGCGCTACCGACACCGCTTTGATCCCTGCACGGTGCAGCCTGATGTGGTAGTCACTGTCCTCGCAATAGGCGGGGAAGTAGGCTTCGTTGAACCAGCCCACTCTGTCAGTGACTTGGCGCCGGATGAGGAAGCAGGAGAAGTCTGGGTGAGGGCGTTCCCCCCAATCGTCGATGTGCTCGACTGGGCTCCCCACCAGACTTGGCTTGTCCACAGCCACACACGTAACGAGCGGTCCGCCGTGCGCAACCAGGTGCCGGTAGGTGTCGGAGCGGATCTCCACATCGTTGTTGAGCACCAGCACGTGCTCCCGGCCGGTCTTCCATGCAAGCTGGATGATGATGTTCCAGCAGGCAGCCAAGGAGCATTGTTGGTGCAGCGTGGCATGGACAACGTGCCGGTTCGAGGCCGACCATGCGACCGTACCATCCGAGCTGGCGTTGTCCAGTAGCAGCACGTCCACCCCTAGTGCATAATCCTGCCTCAGCGCCGATAGCAGCGCTCTCTGGCTTAAGTGGACGTTGTTCCGGAGGACAATTCCGATGAGGCCGCGGCCTGTTGCCTGAGCCACTTGTCCACTTGCTTGGCAACCTTCCTGACCTGTTCCTTGCGTTGCTTTTTGCATGCCTTTCTCCTTTTATCCCTTCCCTTCACTTTACTGCCTCCAATCCGAAGAACCACCAGTCACGGGCCGCTACATCCGCCCCTTCCAGTTTCCGCCAGTCGAACGGCCGCACATCCTTGAACCACTTCCCCAGCACTGCCTTGAGGGTCTGCGGCGTATAGGCTTGCTTGTGCCGGTCGCCCTCGTGTCCCATGTAGGCGCCGTAGACCGCGGCTTGGAACAGTTGGTCATTCATGCGGCCGTCCTTCCACCGCTCCGTCAGTGCCCACATGTCCGGGGCGATCACGATGACAGAGCCTCCGGGCTTCAGCAGCCGGTAGCACTCGGCCAACAGCTTGTCCCGCTCGGCAGGGTCAAAGTGCTCGATGACGTGGTGGAGCATGATGAGGTTGGTGGAGTCGCCAGAGAACATGGGGAGGGAAGTCCCATCGGCGACGATGTCCGGGTTCCACTTTGGGTTGACATCGATGTTTTCCCAGAGGTGGCCGAAGGGGCGCTGGCCGCTACCAATATTGAGATAGACAGGGCTCGTGTCTGCTTGTTGGATTAGGCGGAGCGTCTCCTGCCGACCTTCCTCGTCGTCGAAGTTGGCCCGGTCGTCATGCCCGTCGATCAGGTACACGGCCTCTCCGTCGAGGATGAAGTTCCACGGCCGCACGTCGCCATGGTGCTCGGCAGGGAGGGGGAAGTCGGAGACCCACTGGGAGATGAGGTTCCTGGGGGGCCACACACCACCCAGCTTGAGATAGGTCTGGAGGTTGATGCCCTGGACCCAAGGTTGGACTTTGTCGTCCCCACTTTTCTTGTGGTTAATAGCGCAACAATTCTGTCTGAGAGCGGCTCTTTCAATGTCACACTGGTTCTGGTCCTCTCCCAGGAAAGGTCGCGTCTGCCGTGTGGGTGTACCGTCTAGCACGACCATGATCCGTTCATGGGGGCTCGTGTGGGATGCAAACTCCCCTATCCGTTTGGCATTCCTAACCCGGTCGAAGATCCCCGCCAGTCGTTCCTGTCCGCACGCTCCCTCGTCATTCCAATGCGGCGTCTCGACGATGACTTGGTCGGACATTCGCAGGAAGTCATTCAGAACCCGTTCCCACTCGTCAAAGTGATGCAGCACGTTGAGTGCCAGCACCACGTCCACGCGCTCGACCTCGGCCAGCCGCTCCACGTCCTCGACCGAGAACCTGCGCTCCAGCACGATCAGCCTGGGCGTGTTGCTCTGACTGACGATGCGCTTGAGCCGGTGGTCACTGTCGCACATGACGGCAACACAGTCCGTCTCGCGGGCGGCGCGGATGCTGAAGTAGCCCTGTGCGGCGCCAAAGTCCAACATGGTGAAGCGGCGCCGGTAGTAACTAAGCTGCTTGAGGATGGCCTCGTATCTGGCAGCACAACAGTCACGCACACCCTTGACCTCGACGCCGTTCGGCCCTAGCACGTCTTGATAAATCTCATTGTTGCCGTCTGTTCTCATTCACGATCTCCAGGTCCGATATCACCAGTCTCTGACTGACCGTGACTTTCAGCAAGGCATTGCCGCAGATAGACGCACAGATCCAACGCCTCTTGGTAGGCATCCACGAGTGCATCGCGTCCGTTGTGTGCCTGGAGTGGCGTCCCGTACTTACGGCGCCCGGCGTTGTCTCGGTCCCGCATGTCGTCGATGACCAACTCCCAGATCGGCCGCGAGTCGTTTGGGACCGGAGCCTGTTCTGGTTTGCTTCCGAACTGCTGATTGGGCATGATTCCTATCCTCCCAATGCTGGGTCCGGTACGTGCTCCACTGGTACAAAACTCAGCCCTGGCCGCCAGAACAATGCTACTCCATGCGGAGTCCGGTACTGCTTCCACGACCAGCCCAAGTCGCGCAAGTAACTGACTGCCCGCTGGACCGGCTGGAGGACCGTGTCATGCAGGAAGATGATGCTGGAGCACTTAGAGGCGCCAATGGCGTCCAGGCAGGGCGTGTCACCATCGTGGTCTCCGTCTATCACGACACCAGAGTAAATGGAGAAACTACACGAAAAGAATGCGTGAGAAGTGCATGGGATGAGGTGCACGGCATTACGGCACCCGGATGCCCTTAGGTTAGCAGATGCCCGTTCAGCGAACTCCTTGTTCCCGTACATTGGATCGATGGATGTAACTTGGCACCCGGCATGTGCTAAGTGTGCCGCCGTCCACCCCGTAAGACCTCCAATATCCAGCCAGAGGCCGTGGACAGAGGACGCCGTGTTGTACAGGATGGCCGCTTCGTCGTGCGTCCAGAACCCGCAGTTCTTGTAAACTCCGAACACTGGGTCATTGTCCGGTTTGCCGGCAAAGTCCCGGATTACGTCGTGGCCGCAGGAATGTGGCATCGGACCGGACACAGTGTAATGAAAATGTTGAATCAAATCCGGTGCTGATAAGTTAGATCGGTAAATCATCTTGTCTCCTACTCACGCTTCCTACTTACTCAGGCGAGAACCAGCAGTCCCTGCATGGCAAGGGCAGCGTCTCGATGCGTTCCCTCCAGTGCTCATCCGGCGCGAGTGACAGCACTCCGTCAACCCCCTGCCCGACACAGCACCCATAGATCCGCCCATTTGAGTACATCACCGTCTCTGACGTTCCACGCTCACACGGGGCGCCGGAGCCGCGCCTGAATCGGGGGATGTGGTTTGAGTTGCGGATGATTAAGTGCTTCACCCGGCTGTTGAGCCACCATTCAGCAGGTCCGTTGCCCTCGTATCTGGTGAAGTAAACCGTGTCGAAATAGGGCAGGACATCCTCGTACTTCTCGATCCAGGCTCCGTTCGTGTCAGTAGTCAGGTACCGGCAGTCAAAGAGTGGCTTGAACTTGGGCACGAACTCCCGGAATTCAGGGTGCATTGTCGGCTCCCCACCGGTCAGATGCACATACTTGATGCCCTGGAACCAGCGGGCGGCCTCCTCAAAGTAAGACCAAGGATGTGCCACGGCCGGCCGGTTGTGGATGTTGGCGCAGCAGTGGGGACAAGCACGGTCGCACAGAGTCGTGATCTCCAGGTTGACGCGCTCGATTGTCCGCATCAGAACTTTCTCCAGCCAGTGCGGTCGGTCGTCAGGATGGTGCGCTCATCGTATGGGAATCCCTCGTCTGAGAAGTACTCGGGAGGGACGGTCAGGTTGAGCCCCATCCTGTGCACCAGGACCGATGCGGCTGTCTGATCGTGCCGATGCCCTTTCACCCGCGGATCGGACGACGCTTCCCCATGTTCATTCGACCACGGCCCGGCGAAGGCCCCTGCCAGGGCGAGATCCCGCCAGCGTGACAGGAAGTCTTGGGCGACCGGCTGCCTGAGATCCAGTCCAAACGATGTTGCGACGATCTGCGGGATGCCGAATGCTTCCTCGCGGGTGATGCCGAGGATGGGCAGCGATGCGTCGGAGGCCCAGTTGCCAGTGCTGTAGTTGTGGTTGCGGCTGAACCAATAGCCCTGCTGCTCGATCAGTTCCCAGATAGGGGCAAGGGGCTTCAGGATGATGATGGAGGAGTCGAGCCACAGAAGTACATCGTGGTGCAGGCCCTCTGAGCGGGTGAGCACGGTACGGAGCGCCCAGACCTTGAAAGCATAAGGGGCCTCCTCGTGGCTGGGACTTTCCATTGGGAGGTATCCATCCCAGAAAAAGAAATTCTCCCCGAGTGCAAAAACCTGATCCGTAAGACGGGCGAGTTTTCCACGATGATTCCCCGTCCCGACACTTACAATGCAGCGGCTCATCTGTTGGGGTCCTTTCCCATTGACGGGAACCCAAGTGCCCGGCGCGCGCCCAGCACTGCGAGCCCCTCTTCCTGCCCGTCCAACTGCTTACTGTAAATTGCATCCTGTGGCACGCTTGTCCCAATCCAATGCTTGTGCTGGAACGTCAGGTGCCGCGCGTCCACAACCACACCATCCCGCCGCGCTACCTCCGTGAACTCCACATCCGAATACCAGCCGTCGTAGTCAGGGTGGAACAGGTAGCCCTTACGTTCATAGTACGGTCGCGTGACGAAGCTCTGTAACATTAGCCGGAACCATTCATCGTCGGCTGGGGATGTGCCGGACTTCACTTCAACCACGTATTCTCCATCCAGGTCGGGGATGACCTTGAGTAGTTCGGTGTCCCAGTGGGGGCACGGGTAGAGGTCGTCGGCAATGTTGATGAGGAAGCGGCCGGTCGAGGCGGCGGCGGCTGTGTTCCACGCGGAGACACAAGAGCGGCCTTGGTTCAGGACGAAGCGGATGTCTGGGTCTAAGCGGTTGAAGATGACTGGCCACTTGTCCCTGTCTACTTTGTCCACACACAGGATGTATTCGACCTGCTGCCAGTTGTCACAGTTGGACTGCCAGGCACGGAAAGCGTCGAGCCATCCGAGTGGCACTCGGGCGGTGGCATGGCATAGGGAGAAGGTGGGAATGCTCACAGGATCTCCGGGATGGGAATTCGGCCTAATACCACAGTCCAAGGGGATAGAAGTTTAGATACGGCTTGGTACTGATACAGTCTCTGTGCTGTGTCCACTCCTGGGCGAACGTCGTAGGCATCGTAATCGTGGATGACTACGTAATCAGTGGTTGCCCAAAACAGCTCGGCATCCGGTCCGCGGCGAGACCCAGAAGGGCCGTGGTCCAAGAACACGACACTCCACTGATGGTTTGCTAGTTCGCACAAGTTTGACCAATCAGGAGAGTGCACGAAAAAGTGCCTGCTGCCAAGACGACCGTAGGATGGACATAGCTTGTCGAACCAATCTCGGTCTGATTCAGCACTTATCAGGAATCGGTTCTGGGCTTCGCAGACCGCGTGCAGGACCGGCGTCGAATAGTTGCCGATGCCAACCTCTAACACCGGTCCGCCCGTCGCCGCCACGCACGCGAGCAGCGCCGGGAGGTGTGATCCGTAAGGGTCCATCTGGGTCGGCAGGTTACTCATATATAACTCCCGCTTCCCTCGGCTTCAGTTCCGCTCCCGGCGCCAGGTTGCCATCCGATTGGGTGATGGAGCAGTCCAGAACAACATGTGGGACTACGACTCCGATACGGCCACCAGCAGCGCGGAGGCGCTCGGTGAAAGCCCAGTCCTCACCCTTGCAGACGCCAGGAGCAGTACCGGTAAGAGGACCAAACTTGTCCCATGTGGGCCAGCGCATGAGCCAGGAGGTTCCAGCAAGGCAGTCATGCTCGCTGAGGGTAATGGGCAATCCTGATCGGGAAGCGTATCCCACCCAGCCAATCGAGTGGTGGAATGGATGGGCTTGGCCGCCCCAGATAGCGAATGCCGGGTTGAGGTCTTCCGAGTATGCGGCCAAAGAAGTCAAGTACGTGAGCCAGTCCGGCTTGAAGTACACGTCGTTGTCCGAGAGATAGAGCCAGTTGCCACGACCCCAGTGCTGTTCACTCCAGTAGACCCCGAGATTCTTGAGGGTGCTCAGGATGTGGTGGCTGTTACGGACGCTCAGGATTGTGGAATTCCGTTTCAGGTTCGAGACCTGTTCGAGCACCTTGACTGTACGGAAATCCTCGCTACCATCGTCCACAATGGTGAGGGTGAACGCATTTGGCGGCGTGCTCTGGTAGAGGGATTCCAGCGCCTGCTTGGTCAGCCGGTACCGGTCACGGCAAAGGAAAACGATGTTGGTCATTGGTGGTTTACCGCCTCTGCCACTAGGTTACACAGATCCTCATTTGTGGCATCACGCAGGTACTTGGCACTCGCCCTGTGGCATGTGAAACATAATCCTGGGTTCAGGTGGTCCTCGGCATAGAGGGTCTCGATCTCCGTCCCCAAGCAATGACTGGACTCATTCAGGTAGAAGTTAATGTCCTCCGCGGTGGATTGGTCACCTACGTGGATGACCATTTGGACTATCAATTCGATGACTACTGGCCGGGGCATTTTACCTCTAGTGGCAGCACATCCCTATATTCGTCCCAGATCCAGCGATGAGGCCGGATGTGGTCCTCTTCGCGCGTCCCGCCCTGCAACCAGGCGGCCTTCTGGTAGGCCGGGCTCGTGCTCGACCGGCCGCCGTGGTGTGTGCAGCTTGCCCCTACCATCCAGGTTTCCTTGCCCCTCCGAGCGGCCTCGCAGGCAAGCCACAAATCAAGACAATGATGAGTTAGGTGCCCAACTGGCCAGCCTCCCACCTGTACCAGGAAGTCCCTCCGGATGGCCATGAAGAAAGCGTCCAGGACGGCCACTTGTTTGAACCCAGTCTCCCGCGCGCCGTGCACTTCGGCGTCCGTCTGGTTGGACATGTAGCCGCCGCGGGCCATGTTCCAGATGTTGAAGGGGCGCTTGTAGAGGTTGGGGTGGCCAAGCGCTGTAGCACCGCCAAGACCCACGGCCACAATGTCTCTGGGTACGTATTCGTGCCCTGGGCCGAAGATGCGTCCAAACAGTAACAGGACCATCTTTAGCCAGTTGGGGTCGTGGATCGTTACGTCGTCGTGGACATAGATCAGCACATCTTCCGAGTCGGAAGATTCTTCAAGTGCCTGCTGGTAAGCTTGGCAGGGGGAGAGGTGGTTGTCGCGGTTGTCGATGGTAGTGAAGAATGCTGGATTGCTGTCACGGTAGCTGTAGTAGTCAAGGATATGGACCGGCAATTCTGGTCCAGGTCCTCCGCAGAGCACAGAGACCAACTTGAAGGTCACTGGAGCCCTCTCAGGAACCACTGCTTCCACACGTGCTGCAACCTGTCCCACCCCAGGTGCTCAACCTGTGCCCGCATCCTCTCTGCCACGCCTTCCCGGTCGGCCCGCTTGCGCTCGATCTGCTCCTTGGCCGCGACAGCGAACGCATGTCCACTCAGTACAGCCCGTAGCACGTCATGGATGGTGTCCACCCGGAACGCTATCGGCCTCACCCTGCATTCCTCTTCTACCAGCTCCGGCCCAGCGGCATACCCGGTCACCACACAAGCCACTCCACAGGCCATGCTCTCGGCAATGGGGTAACCAAACCCCTCCCCGGCCGATGGCAGGATGGTGACATCACATCCCGAGTAGTGCAGCGCGAGTTGCTTATCACTGGCACTCAGCGTGATCTCGATGGAGTCCTCCAAACCGTAGTCGGCTGCGAGTGCTTGGAGGCTCCAGTAATTGGTGAGTTGGTCGGTGTGTGCCCAGAACAGGAGCTTGTTCCCATAGTATTCCTTCAGGTCTGCGCAGCACATGAACGCCGCAGCCCAGTCCTTGCGCTGCTGGTTGGCCATGTTACACCCAACCACCACACGGTCCGCCCATCCAAGCAGTTCACGCGCGCCCTCGACAGGCTTCCATGCGTCCATCCACATGCCATGTGGCATCCAGTCCGCATCTGGCCGGCCCGACCTGGCCAAGACTCCCTGCCCCCACTCGCTTGCTGCCGCCACGCGGTCATACCCGGACACCGCCGCGGCCATCCCCAGTGGCAAACTCTCGCCATTTGGACCGGTCGAGTCCACTGGGAAGTAGCCCCATTTCAGGAAGTTCCTCCCAGGGCCGAGGAAGCGCTGGAGGTCTTCCGGCAACCCTACAGGTTGGGCAAACCACAACCGGCGGCTCGCATCGTCGATAGTCAGGATGATGCCCGGCTCGCCGCCCGAGAAGTCGGTCCAGGCAGACGGCAGATAGTCCTCGCCCCAGCCGCCCAACTCCGGGTATTGGTAGGAGGTCCATGGGTATTGCCGCCGCCCCATGCCTCCCCGGCCCAAGTAAGCAACGCGGAACTCGGGCATGGAACAGAGCAGGGTGGCCAGGTCCCGGCCGTCACGGGCCAAGCCGGTGAGGAGTTCCGGGGCGTCGGACGTAATCAGGATCGGGTTGGCGAACTGTTTGAACTGTAACTTCATATCCGCTCCTTCTCGGTTGCGCAAGCAAGGCATTGCCGCTTGTTCGCTGAAATGGTCTTACCACAGCCGCACTTGCTGGTGCCGTTTAGTATTCGGCTGGCTACTCGTGGTGCCGGAGTCGATCCTGGTTTCAGGAGTTTCGGATCAGGTAAGGGCAAGGGCGAGAAACTAGGTGAGTAGAGACCGGCTCTCTCAGATCCCAGAGTAGAGGCCAAGGCCAGTAGAACGTCCATGTTCATGCCTTTCTTCACCTAGAAAGTCTGTCACAAATCTTGGGTGCAGTCAAGGGGAAAATCCAGGGGCAATCTTCTGGATGAGGGGGCAGCCGAGTTCTCTCAAGCGCTTCTCGACGCGCATTTCATGAGAGCGGGCCTCGCGGTTGAAGGCGATTCGTTGGACGAACTGGACGGACAGACCGAACTCGCGTGCAACAGAGGAGAGGACCCCGTGGTTGGACTTGACCCACTGCCGCACGCGCCGCTCGGCCGGACTCAATTCCCGCTGGCGGCGCTTCATGGGCTCGGCCTGTCCTTGTCCCAACATGTATACAGAGATTCTACTAGGTGAAGGTGGGTCGAGTCAAGCCGCCCACCTCCTGTGGAACTGCCACGCCGCCGCCCGTCCTTACTTCTGGCGCTTGGACATCTTCCCGTATGCCTTGCCGCCCAGCCGGTGCTCCGCTTTCTCGAATGAGGCAGACTCGCGCCGCTCGTGGGCCATGGACTCGGAGCGCTCCGGGCTGGACTTGGCAAGATGGCTACGGACTTGGGCGTCGGACTTGTACTTCAACTTGGCCATGGCCCCATTCTACCGCCTTTCCTCCAGCCCTCAGCCGCTGATGACCGGAAGTTCGCACATCCAGAACCCTTCCCCTTCCTTCGTCCCTGCCTCGATCTGCGCGGCCGTGACCCCTGCCTCGACCAGCAGTGCCTTGTCCAGCATCTTCCTTCCACCCTGCCAGCGCACGATGCTGCACAGATCCCCAGACCGGACTCCCATGTTGCCCTCGGAGGCCAGCCCTTCCTGCTGCACCATCTCGACGATCTCCTTCTTGACTGCCTTCAGCCGCTCCTCTGCCTGCTTGAGCGAGTGGGCCTCACGCAGAAGGGCTGTCAGTTTGTTGCGTTTGTCCGCCGCCAAGTCATCCACGTTGGGCAGCGTCAATAGTGTGTGGTCACTTCGTTTTGCCATAAATCCGTTTCCTTTCCTTACTCCAACTAAATCCGCTTTTCGTCATTTACTCCACCTCTTCATCAGTCCACCATCCGACTTTATGGGCACTCTGCAATAAGACCTCCCGGTAGCCTTATCTATCAGCACGTTGTTCATGACCTCTTCAAGTAGTGCTTCCACCGTATCCCCGTCGTCTTCAGGGCATTCTATAAGTAACTCATCATATATTGACATTTCTGGAAAAGCAGAAATGCCGTACTCCTTCATTTGCTGGAGCCGCTCCCCGGATTCCCCCATCGCCAGTTTCATGATGTCCGCGCTGTAGCCCTGAATGCCGTGGTTTGCCGCCTGCCTGACCCCAGCCTCCTGAATGTAACTGTGGCAGGACCTCACCTCGGGAACCCGCCTCACACGCCCCGCGGCGGTCCAGACAATTCCGAACCGCCGGGCCTTCTCCTCCTCGGCACGGAGATACTTCCTGACCCGCGGATAGAGGGCAAACCACTTCTCGATAAACTCATCACACCACTGCTCGGTCATGTAGTCCGGCATGGGTGTGTTGGCTGTAGCGAATGTGACTGCCATTAGGTCCAGCAACCCAGCCCCGGTAATCCCGTACGCAGTCGCAAACGTACAATTTTTCGCTGGGGCACGATAGAGCAGTTTGCCTGGACCTTTGGATACTTCCTCGACAGTGACTCCGGGAAACACGCCTATTGCTGTGCGCACGTGCACGTCTCCATCCTCAGCATAGATCTGGATTAGGGTTGGATCGCCCGACCGGTCGGCCATTAGCCTGACCTCAATTTGTGCCCAATCCCTCTGTGCGATGACGTGGCCTTCTGAGGCGATGAACCCATTACGGATCTCCTGCCCCAGCTTAGTCCGAGTGGGGATGTTGCCTAGGTTCGGGCTCTTGCTGGCAGTCCGCCCAGTCGCCGTTCTGGTCGTAAGGAGTTGGGTGTGGACTCGCCACTCGTCTGTCCAGTGGTGACGGCCGCAGAGTGGGCAGTCCTTGCCGTGTGGGTGGAACCGGGCCTGGCGTGGCATCGACCGTGCATAGGTCCCATCCAACTTGGAGCACTCCCGGTATTCCAGGATCAGCGGCACGACCGGATGTTCGCGCTTCAGTTGTTCGAGCGTCTTCTTTCCAGTCGAGAGCCTCTCGCCGCCCTTTGTCTTCTTGACCTTGACACCCTTGGTGAACTGCAACCCCAGCACATCGTAAAGTAGTTCGGCGATCTTGGCACCGGATTCGACGTTGAAGGGAACGTCCTCGGTGGGGGGAGTGAGGGAATTTTCCGAGTCGGAAGATTCATCATCAGGCGGGAGGGAGACCTCGACGAACCGGTCCAGACTTTCAGGAGGGATCTCGTTCAGAATGTCACAACGCAGGTCGGCCATCCGGGATTGGAGCTTGGAGGACAGGGCTGCGAAATAGGGAACGTCGATCCGCATTCCGAACCGCATCATCTGGCGCAACATGGGAACCTGGAGCAGGTCGAGGCGCCGGATGTTCTCGGGGTCGGGGCGGTCCGGGAGGGTGATGTTGCCGTAGAGGGGCATCAGGTCCGATCTATGTAGATCCGTTCCAGGACTATCTTTTGCTTGAGGCTAACGAATCCCGTTAAGTTCCACTGCTCCGCCACGCTGTCAATGAATCCGCGTTCCCAATCAGTCAACCTCGTGCTAACTACACGGATGTTCTCAATCCACCACGAGACGGTCTCAGCCTCGTCAGGTCCCTTCAAGGAAGATGGCCGTCCTGGGGGCAGGTGTGTATCGACAGAGCGCGTGCCCTGTGCAAGCTGCTTGGCAAAGGCCCGGCGCTCGGAGCAGAGCGCAGGATGGCGTTTGAGGAACCGGTTCTTGTCTTTCGGTTGGCAGCAGGCTCCGCACTTGCATTCCGCACTACCATCTGGCTTCACGGTGACACTCATGGTTTTCCTTTCCTTTGCCGTCACACGATGAGGATGCCCTTCATGTAGGGCACGACAGTGATATCCAGGTCTAACACCCGGCCGTGGGTTTTAGCGGACTTGATTGTGAAGTCGGCAAATCCCCCAAAGTGGGTGTCCTTCTCCTGTGTCAACCGGAAGAAATCCTCCCGGCCTAGATAGACCTTTTTCGGTGTTCGGTAACCCGCGGCGCTTATTTGTTCTCTCGCTTCGAGAATCAAGCGAAATACAAGCAGATCCGGGTCGAAATGTACTACACGTAATACTGGCTGTACATCGATGAAGGGATGTGCTGCCCGCGTCTGTTTGAGGAACCACCAGCACACTTTCTGAAGCCAAGCCCACCGCCCTTTGGGATGGATTTCCCAAGCCGGTGTGGCTACGGGCATCGTGCCAGCCCTTTCCGTGAAGCACATGGACATCAATTGGGGTAACATCGGTCCTCCTTCTGGGACAGTTAGCGTCCCTTAGACAGCAGCAGTTTCCATGCCTGTAACTGGGACTGTGGCAGCAGTGGGTCAACGGCGAAAACTGTCTTACGCAGCGCCGGTGGCACAGGCTTGGACTCAGGTTTGGGTTTGCGCTTCGGTTGTGCCGGGGCCAGTTGTAACTTGGGCTTCATGCAGTCCGCCTCCCCGGCGCTTGCTTCGTCAGTGCCTTCCGCATCTCTGGATCGTTCTTCTCCATCTCCATACCTACACAGAGCCCGATGTGGAAGAATGCCTCCAGGCCGGCACATAGAACCTTAGCCAACTTGCACTCCTCTTCCACAAGTAACTCCGGTGCCGCTTCCCCAAACAACAACCTCGCCATATGCGCGGCAACGTTCATCTGGGAGACGAAGTACTTCTCGTTCTTACGCATGTCCTCGACGAATGGGTAGCGCTCCTCTAAGTCGGCGATGACTTCCTTGGCCTTCTCAAAGTCCGAGGTTATCCTGCTTCCCACGATCAGATCGAACGCTTGGTCGAAGGTTTTCATCTCATGCCCACCTTTCGTGTTTTGTAAGTACCCTTCGCATTTTCTCCAGAGCTTCTTTGTGCAGACGGCAAATGGTACTCTCACTGCACTGGTGCACACGTGCGATCTCGGCTATTGTAAGCTGGTCCCAGTAATATTCCTCAATGATTGTCCGCAGCCTGGGGCGTAGGGAGTTCAATGCGACGGCCGCGTCCTGGTGCTGCTGGGTAATCTCGTCCGGTCTGGGGTTCGGATCGCATTGACTCAGACTGACGTGAAGCTCCACACTTTGGGGGAACACTAGACGTGCCCAGTCACGTGGTCTCTGTATTCCATGTAGACCACCCGGCCGATACTGGCGCTTGTAATCCACAATGGCCTTGCGCATCCGTATCCGAATGAACTTAGTCTGCTGGAGCAGTTGGAAACGGCGGTCCAAGCGGGACAATGCAGTTACATACCCTTTCAGAGATTCCGAGATAGCGTCCTCCCATTCGTTGGGCCGGACATGCAACACACGGGCTAGCATGTGCGCCAGATCCTTTGCCTTATCATAAGGGAGCAATTCCTCGATTGTGTTAGTGCCATCCCCGTTGGCGGTGGCAGCACAGATAGCAGTGGTAGCAGTGGCAGAACTCATGCGACTCTCCATTCCTCTTCAACAATCCGCTCGCGTTCGCGCTCCAGCCAGAGCGCCAGCTTTCCGGTCCGGTCGGCATCAGAGCATCCATACCGCACCGCTTCCTCGATGGGCACATGCACAATGCTCTTCCTCGGCATCCTCCCCACCACCTGCTCCAACCCCTCCAGCCACGGCCTCCCCAGCAGTCTGCACTTCTCCTCGCCTTTCTGCCATTTCGGAGCCTGCCATGGGTCGTAGTCGGAGCCGTCCGAGAGCTTAGACATGATGCGGCGCAGGACAGCCTCGGCCTCGTGGGGCTTCGTGTGAAGCAGTTCTTTGCGGTGAGACTTGCCACAAACTGGGCAACCCTTGCCGATTGGATGTGTCACTATGGACTGCATGTGCTCGGAGACGTGGGCGAGGGACTCGGCCAGCCACCCGTCCAGGGCAGCCTTGGAATGCGGCACCACGGTCTCGTTATAGCTGGTCATCCGGTGGCCAGAGGTGCGGTAAGTGGCAGCTTTCAGACCTTGAGGGAGGTTGCCCAAGTGGTATAGTTCCTGCATCGTATCGCGGAATTCATGCGGGCTGGCACCTGCCTCTTCCAGCGGCCCCAGATCGGCTGGGGCGTTGTGCAGCGTGCACTTGCCGCCCCACTCCCATTCGAAAGCCAGAGCAAAGGCTTCCAGAAGGCGCCGGTCTTTGAACAGGATCATGCGTGCCACGCCCGGCGCTACAGAGTACTGGATGGACCACGGCCGCCCCTCGTCGCTCTCCGTATCAATAGCCAGATACTCGTACAGGTCAGAGACGGGATGCCGCAGCGAGCGCAGCACGTCGGCTTCGTCAGTCAGTAGCTTGTAGTCTGTCACCAACAGATCGCTTGACTCCACCGATGGGGGTTGCCACTTACCCCTGAGCCACATGCCAAACCGCTCCCAGTCCTCCAGCAGCGGCGTCATGTAGCGCGTCTCGTGCATCCCAGCAGCCGGGTGATACATTGGCACAACCCACCCGCTCCATCCCCCCAACCCTTCGCAGTTCTCCACCCTTCGTGGGAACCCGTGCTCCAGCTCCAGGTCCACATCCCCCGCGAGCGAACATGCGACCGCGCCACAGAGGATGATGATTTCCGGCCACACGGCCCAGATCTCTTCCCATAGGTGGTTCTTTGCACACGAGGACACGAGCGCCGCCGCCGGCCGCACGTCCACTCCGTTGCGCTCCTGCCTGCACTGGACACAGTTAGTAGCGAAGACCTCGCCGCGGGTAAGCCCGGCTAAGTGCAGGTACGTTTCGTCGAGTTCCTGCCCGGCCCGGCCGCAGAATGGGATGCCGCTTTTGTCCTCCCAGACCCCAGGCCCTTCTCCCACAGCCATGATGCGCGCGTCGAGCGGCCCATCAGGAAAAACCTGCCGGTGATCATCGGGGCAATTGGGGCAACGGGAGTAAGTCCAGGGTTGCATCAGAACGGCACTCCGTCATCTTCCTTCTGGAAAAGGACCCGATCCGGAGGTGGGCGGTGCTTCGGATTGTATCCCGTGAACTTTCCGTCTATCCGTTTTTGGTTGCAAGTAAGTGCCGAATGGAATGCGGTGGACAGCATCAACAGGTTATCCCCGGAATTGTTGGTCTTGTCGAAGTCTAGGTGGTGCACCTCGTAAGGCCATGGGAGTAAGATGCGAATGGAGTAAGGCGTCATTGCCACGTTATCCTCGACGACCTTGCGGTGCACATACTGGCCACGCAAGTCCTTCGGCGAGGTGTAGCGTAGATGCCCGGCTTTAGTCTTCTGAACCCCCTTACCATAGAAGTTCAGCTTCTGCTCTCGCATTGCGTGACCGCCTGCACAATGTTCTCAGCCGTCTTCTGGCCTATGCGCATCCCCTTGATTCCAAGCCAGCGCTCTACATCCGCGTTGGCCATATCCCTAGCGGACCTGAAGTGCGGCGCCAAGTCCAACCACCGTGAGTCAATCCCAGGCAAATCCGCTAGCCATTTCTCCAGCAATGTCGGATCGTGCCGCATCGCCGCCTTGGTTCCCTTCCTGGGCCTCTGCGGTACCGGTGCATAGATCGACCGGCTGACCGACGTGTGCTCCTCCCAGGGCTTCTGCCACCAGTGGAACCGATCCACCACGGCCGCGCACGTCTCTTCCTGATCCTGTGTCCGCCACACGTGCAGGTTGGTCCAGTCCCGTGTTGTGGCCTCCAGCGAACACAGGAACGAATCCACTTCCGAATACCGCACCTGGCCCCGGATGGTGTGCCACCCGCCGTTCCTGTACTCCACCATCCCAGACTCGCGCTGGCGCCGCCAGATCCCCTCGACCAGCACATAGATCTCGTCATAGGTCTGGGTCATGCCAATGAGTTGGGAGCCTGCCAGGCGGTGGTCACGCATCGAGTTGACCAAATCCTGGATCGTCTTACGTTCAACCCCGACGAGGATTGTGCCATCGGCGCCGCAACCGGTGAATTCGAAGTCCGAGGCCAGTTCGCCATCTGCGATGCGGGCATCGGCTCCCAGATTGCGGAGCCCGTCCAGCAACTCCCGGCTTCCCGTTCTTGGGTCAACCAGGATCATGCCACGTGGCCTGTGTGCAGTTGCTGTTCCAGACGGTCGAGCGTGTCCTCGGCTTCCAGGATGACCAGTCCAGGGTCCACATTCATGCCGCAGCCGGTCCAGCAGCGCATCCGGGCGACCTCCAAGTACCGGCGTAGCAACCAACTACTACCGGCACTGGTGCACCGATTCGCCAGCCGGTGCACGAACAATACCTCTTCCTGTGTGGTGTAAGGGGGTTCCATGGGACGCTCCTTCAGGCCGGCAGAGGGTTGCCGTCCGGGTCTTCCGGGTCCAGGAACACGGCACGCTCAACGTCGATATCCCCGACCAGCTCAGAGGCGTGCAGCTTCATCTCTGCCTTGGCTAGTGCCGTGGCGTCAACCAGCGAAGGTGCCTCGAACGTGCCGCCGTATTCCAGTTCGGCCCGCAAAATGATATGGTATTTGCGCACGTTAGTCCTCTTCCGCCGGTAAGTGGGCAACGTGGTTCGGGCCTATCTCCGGGTCCACTTCGCGCAGCAGCCCGGCGACCGCCTTTGCAACTGCTTCATCGTGCGTATAGGGGGGCTTGCGGTGCCCCTCTGGGCGCATGGGGAGATTGTTGAAGTCGATCCCGGCGATGAGTCGGGAAATGACTGACCCGAATGAGTCAAGCGGGATGCGGTAGCCACGTTGGTAGAACTTCAGAATACGCAGCATGGAGCCGCCCGCCTCCTCCTCCCGTACAGGAGACGTATAGATCAGCCGCTTTGCCGCTAGGTCCGGGTAGAACCTGTTATCACAGGTGGATTTCCACAGCGGCAATCCCTCGTGCTGAACCAGGATCGGATCTGCCCAGAAGGCCGCCCTGGAAATGGTGAAGTCAAACGAGTTCAGGGCATTAATGGGATGAGAGAAGACCCACCTGTGAATGATCTGGATGGGGTACCGGTAGCCCAGCACCGTAATCGCGTTGTCCGTGGGGATGAGCCTCCAGTCTGGATGCTCACTCAGCAGCTCCCCGGCGTACTGCTTGGCGCTCTCCTTGGATGCCACAAACAAATCAATGTCGTTGATTTCCTCGCCAGAAACCGCAGCCCGAATGAATCCACCAGCGACAAACACTTCCATGGGATGCCGCTTCAGCAGTTCGAGCACTGACTTGGGGGCAAGGCGCAGTGCCCTGCCTAAGTCATGCCAAGTAAGTTCTACCATTACCGGTCTCCTTATTCCCCCGGCCGCAGCAGGGCATGTAAGTTGGAGTAAGTCACCGACGCTCCAGTCAACACGCCCTGCTCGCCAGCCAGCCCGCTGTTGTCCTGACTCTCATAGATGTCCAGTCCGAACCTGTCCACCCAAGTCTCGTCTTTGCCTAACTTCCTGGTTCGGTCGTGCGTCATCCGCACAAGCGTTGTGGTCGTATATCCCAGGTGGGGAGGACCATCCGGCTTAGTGAACCCGGTCCGGTTGTCCTGTTTGTACTCATCCCGTTCCCAAAATGTGATGAGAAGGGTCTTGTGTGAGAGGCCGTCCATCAGGTCGGTCCAGTCCTGTTTGGGCGGCCCCCACACCCGCGACCGGCCCACATCCTGTTTTTTGCCGAAGTGCGCAAACGAGATCCAGTCCCATATTTGGGTGCCTGTCTCGATGATGATGGGGTCGATCTCCGGCACCCTGCCCAACTCCACCACCGCCTTGAGCAATCTCTGGTAAGCGGCGGTGTAGATGGACTTGATCTTGTTGTTGTCTCCGTCGCTCTCGCGGTCGAGCGTGGCGATCTGGAGTGACTCAGCTTGGGTAATGAAGTCGTCCTTGTTGATGAATGGGAACTCGTACCCCAGGTCGTTCGATACTTCCCGGACGGTCTTCCGGGTCTTCCGGTCCCCGACAATCCAACCGGGCCGCTTGCCGCGCTCGGCAGCCCATTCGGTCGCCGTGGCACAGAGCCGCGTCTTGCCGCTGCCCTCGCCGCCGAAGATGCCGATACAAGCCGCCTCCCGGCCGCTGAAATCACAGGTGAATCCCGCTGGTGCACTAATCATCGAGAGTTCCTTCCTCCGGTTTCACTTGGTCTTTTGCCTTCTGCAACACGCCCCACCAGGACTCGACTTCGTAGGTCTCAAATTCAACCACGGTGGAGGTAACTCTAGGCTGGTACGGTCTGCTGTAGTCCCCAAGCACCCATAGAACGTCCCACTGAACCTGAGTGATGCCTCCACTGAGAGCGCAATAGGCAAGGCCCTGCTTGAGGAACAGCCAGCATTCAGCAACGCTTCGGATCTTCATAGTCGTCCGTTTGCATTCCCAAATGCGCATCGGTTCGCAGAGCAGCAGTCCGTCCGGGGTGCCCAAGATCCCATCCCGCTCCCACTCGCCGGGCTGCCAGAGCAGTTCATCCTCGGGATACAGACTGGCACAGGACTCCTCCCAGAACGCTCCCAATGCTGGCATCCATGGATAGTTATCTCGGCTGAACTTCTCGAATGGGAAATTTTCCGACTCGGAATCTTGCATCTTGCCGGCAGCCACTGCTAGATGTTTGTTGATCGCTTGGACGTGCACCCCGGCGGAGCGGGGACAGGAAGGTCTTGGCCTCAATGTCCTCCGCTCCATGCGGGAAGGAGTCAAGCGCAGTTGTGCCGTCCTAAGGACCCTCATTCGTGCCGTCCAGTCGTCCAGTCTGTCCAACTGCCAGTTGTCAGTCCTGGTTAGGGTCCTACTTCGCCGCAGCCTCGGGGAACGTCACCGTCCCGTTCCACGCCCCGGCATCGTCATACCCACACTCACCACCCAGTTCCGCGACAGCGTTCTGCACCCAGTCGGCATTCGTGACCAGCGCCTGGACCGCTGCCAGGTGCTTCGGGTTCATCTTGGCCCGCGTGAAAGCGTTCGTGATGAAGCCCTTGAGGGCCTGCGCGGACTTGATCGTGTTCTTGGCCCCCGGCTTCTGGGCTGCCACGGCCGCGAGCGCCTTGGAGGCCAGTTGCTCAGGAGTGTCTGCCGCGGACGGCGCTTCAGGCTTCCCCGCCTCGGCCGCCGCCGGCTTGCCGCCGTTCGCCAGGTAATTGGGGTTGATCCACCGGACCGCCACCTTGTAAGTGATCGGCCGGTCCGCACCCTTGTCGTCCTTCATCGGCCGCGTATTCAACCTGGTGCCAAACTTCTCGTTGCATTCCTTCGCTGCAAGGGTCGCCAGTTCGAACTTGAGTCCGACGAAGTGCGGCGCCCAGGTCTGGTCCAGAACGGCGACTGGGAACCCCTGCTTCTTGAGGGATTCCAGGAATACCATGTACCCGCACGACTTCTGGAACTGCTCTGCCCCCTCGCAGAATATCGTGTTGCCCTCAACGTCGATCTCCGCGCCCTGGTCGGTGGGGTTGGCATCGTCCGGGCCGCTGCCCTGGCCAGGATGGAACGCCGCCAGGCTCTTCTCCCCCATACCGAACCGGATCTCCACGTCATCCGCCCCGCGCACGCGGTCGCCGTCCTTGTCGAGTGGTGCTGCTGTGAATAGAAGGTGAGGCTGCGTGGCCTTGAAATCGCTCTTGAGGTTCTGGTACTTGGCCCCAGTGACCTCATAGAGCCCGGCTTCGACGCCGCCGCCCTGTTTTGCTTTCTCCGGGTCTGAACTCGGTCTTGGCATACTGTTTCGCTTTCTCCTTTTGGGTTGCGGCTTCGATGCCGCTCAAAATAACGCAATTACGAGTCTACATTCTAGGTGAAAGTAGGTCAAGAGAAAAATCACACGCGGCCCTAAACTGCTGGATCTATTGGAGTTTAGGCAGAGGGCGGGGGAGGGAATGCTCGGTGCGGACCTTGAACCAGGCAGGAAAGTGGTCG
>Ga0316626_10000019_pt1 | contig 54250 bp, 70 predicted proteins | sample OWC_Aug_T1_C1_D5_FD_207656 | JGI IMG/M metagenome (GOLD analysis project Ga0316626, IMG submission 207656) | Wetland soil microbial communities from Old Woman Creek delta, Ohio, United States - OWC_Aug_T1_C1_D5_A | ecosystem: Environmental > Terrestrial > Soil > Wetlands | place: USA: Ohio...
AGCACGAGGCCGCAGGCCTTCGAGGAGCAGAGACCATGACCGTTCAAAGCATCAAGAAGCACCGCGAGCCTTGGATGCTCGGGAGCAATTTCCTCGAGCAGATCGAGAAGGCGGAGAACCTGAGCGACTTCCTGCGCACGCACGCGGGCCGGGAGTTCTACCAGAAGTATCTGCTGGAGAATCCCGCACAGTTCGGTGCCGCGCCGATCTTCAAGGGGCAGCCCACGGCTGGTGATGTTCACGTCAACCAACCGTTGACCGCGATCTCGATCGCCTTCTTGCCCAGCCTCGACACGATGGTTGCGGACAAGGTTTTCCCCAACGTCCCGGTTACGAAGCAGTCGGATCGCTACGTCACGTATCCCAAGGGGGCATGGTTCCGCAGCGATGCGCAAGATCGAGCACCGGGAACCGAGTCAGCCGGATCGGGCTACTCGATCGACAGCACGCCGACCTATTTCTGTAAGCCGATCGCCTTGCACAAAGACATCGACGACATGCTGCGCGGCAACGCGGACGCCATGATCGATCTGGACCGCAACGCCAGCGAGTTCGTGACTCGCGCGCTTGTGATCAAGCGTGAGCGCGATTGGGCGGCCGCGTATTTCACCACCAGCAAGTGGACGGGCTCCACCACTGGCGGCGACATCACGCCCGGCACGCTCTGGAGTGCGGCCGGTTCGACGCCGATCGAAGACATCCAAGCGCAGATTGACTCGGTGCAGGCGAAGACGGGCTATAAGCCCAACCGCTTCGTCATGGGGAAGTCTGTCGCGAGCATTCTCAAGAATCACCCCGAGTTCTTGGATCGGATCAAGTACACCCAGCAAGGCGTCGTGACGCTGGAGCTCATGGCGGCTGTGCTGGGGCTCGAGAAGGTGCTCGAGGCCGAGGCGATCCAAAACACCGCGATCGAAGGTGCCGCGGATGCGCTGAACTACATCGCTGACAAGCAGGATGCGCTCTTGGTGTACGCGGCCCCGCAACCTTCGTTGCTCGTGCCGTCGGCCGGTTACACCTTCTCGTGGACTGGCTACACGGGAGCAGGCCCCTCCGGGCAGCGCGTGAGCCGGTTCCGCATGGAGCACCTGCGCTCAGACCGCGTCGAGGGCGAAATGGCCTATGACCTCAAGATGATCGCCCCGGAGCTCGGCGCGTTCTTCAATGAGGCCGTGGCGTAAGTCATGCCTTACGTGGCTCTGAAGGCAATGGTCACTGCGATTGGCCCGCGCCAGCGCGGTGACTATTTGCCCGAGGCGGACGGTTGGCGGAACCTACCCGCTTGGGTAGGGAGTCGGCATATCAAAGAGGTGCCGGCAAGCGAGATCGTCAATGGTCGTTGGGTGGGCGCCGCGGGAAGCCCCGTTGCGCCCACCTCCACGCCCGTGGTGACGCCCGCACCGCTGCCCCCGGAAGTGACCCCCGTGGTCGCGGTCGAGACCACCGCACGCGAAGAGCTGCGAGCACTGAGCAAGGCTGAGCTGCTCGATCTCGCCGCGCGGATTGGTGTGGAGGTAGCCCCGGGCATGACCAAAGGAAACGTCATCGACGCGATCTTGCGCGGCATGGCGTAGCTCGTGAGAGGTAGGCCATGACGTGGACCTACGCCCTGCCGATCACCACCTCGCTCCACGCGACGCGCTTCTACTGCGGCGACACCGATACGACGCAGCAACTCGTGCAAGACGAGGAGATCACCTACGTGCTGGCATCCCAGCCGAACCCCGTTTCTGCGGCCGCGATCGTATGTGATGCCATCGCGGCCAAGTTCGCGCGGGAAGCTGACGCGACCGTGGGGCAAGTATCGGAGTCGGCGAGCCAGAAGGCCTCGGCGTACATTGCCCTAGCCAAGCGCCTACGGCAGAGCCTTGGGCGGTTGGCGCAACCGATCTTCGGTGGCATCGACAAGACGCAGAAGGAAACGCTCGATCTCGATAGCGAGCTCGTGCAACCCTCTTTCACCATCGGGCAAGACGACAACCCCGCGGCCTTCGACGAACGGGCCGACGACCCCGACGATTGGACAGCATGATGGGCGCGCGCTTGCGAGACCACGATCGCGGTTGGGCCAGGATCCGCAAGGCCTTCGGCAAGATGGCCACCTCGCGCAAGGGGCCAGTGGCGCAGGTCGGGATCCAAGGCGATTCGAGCCGCGAGGAGGGTGGCGAGACCAATGCGATGATCGCTGCGGTCCACGAGTTCGGCTCACCTACGCGCTCGATCCCGCAACGGTCGTTTTTGCGTTCGACCTTCGACGAACACCAGCGCGCCTATCAGCGCGAGCTCGATGGTATTGCACGGCGGGCCCTCGACGGCGCCAAGCTCACTGGTGAGCTCCTGCTACTGGGGGAGCAGTACCGGAGCGACGTGCTCGACAAGATTAACGAAGGGATCCCACCTGCATTGCAGGATGCGACGATCGAGCGCAAGAAGGGCGAGACCACACCACTCATCGACACCGGGCAGCTACGCAACGCGATCCGTGTGGTCGTGGTAGAGGGCACCGGATGAAGACGCTCAACGCGGCTCGGATTCTGCCCCGCTTCCGCACGTCGATCACGGTCAAGCGCAAGGCTACAGGTGTCTACACGAAGGGGCGCTATGTGCCGGTCGGTAGCGATACCACAATCGTCGAGGCGAACGCCTCATTGCAGCCCTTGCAGCCGAAGGATCTCGAGATGCTCCCCGAGGGCTTCCGCACGAAGCAGGCGGTCAAGATCTTTTGCCCAGTGCTCCTGCGCACGGGCGATCCCGAGGCCGGGCAAGAGGCGGATCGGATCGAGTACGGTGGCGAAACCTACGAGGTGCATGCCGTCAACGATTGGAACGACCACGGGCGCTACTGGGAAGCGATCGCCGTGAAGGTGGGCCAGTAGTATGCCGCCGGTTGCCTCCCCCATCGCATGGACTACGATCGAAGATGCGCTCTACGATTGGCTCGCGGCGGCAACGGGCTTGACCACTATCTGGGCCGAGCAAGACTCCCCACAGCCCGCCTATCCCTACGCGGTGCTCGAGATCACGAGCGGCCCCACCAAGGTCGGGGGGCAAGATGAGCAACGGCAAACCTATGATGGGGGGCAATCGCTCGGGCAAGAGATCGGGATCGAGGTCTGCGGCTTGCGGGAGATCACGCTGTCGGTGCAGGTATTCGCCAAAGAAGCGGACGCGCTACCGACGAACCACCCGCGCGATATGCTTTCGCGGGCGCAATCGAGCCTCGGGTTGCCCTCGGTGCTTCAAGCCTTGAAGGTTGCCGGCCTATCTGTGATAGAAGAGATGCCGGTGCAAGACATGAGCGAAGCGATCGAAGATACCTGGATCACGCGCGCCGCCATGGACGTGCGCCTAGGCCTCGCGGCCAGCGTTACCGAACGCACGGGCTACATTTCCACAGTCGAGGTCGACTTGGACATCAAGAAACCGGATGGCACGACAAGCGTCGATGCCGCCTTGCGTACCACGTTCACCATCGGAGATTGAAACCATGTCGCTGCAAGACATCGTGCAAGTCACCATCACCAAGGAAACGGCATCCGTCGCGCGCACCGGCTTCGGGATCCCGATGATCCTCTCCTACTTCACGCAATTCACCGAGCGCGCTCGCGTATACGAAACGCTCGCCGAGCTCGAGGCCGACGGGTTCGGCGCCTCGAACTTCGCGCACAAGGCAGCCAGCGCGATCTTTTCGCAGAACCCCAAGGTGTCATCGATCGTCGTTGGGCGGCGCAACTCCGCGGTCGATCGCGCTGTGACGCTGACCCCGACCGCCAGCCCTCCCGCTTTGACGGCTTACAAGGTCACGATCAACGATCAAGTCGCGACCTTTACCACCAATGCGGCCCCCACGGTTGCCGAAGTCACGGCGGGGCTCGAGACTGCGATCAATGCGCTCATGCCGGCAATCTGGCTCACAGTTACACCTTACGTGGTAGGGGATCGACGCAAGCTGAATGGCAACATCTACCAGGCGGTCGTGGCCGGCACGACGGGCGCCACGGGCCCCTCGGGCACCAAGCAAGCCATCGTCGACGGGACCGTGACGTGGAAGTATATCGGCCCCACCGTGACCGCTACCGACACCGGGCCCGGCACGTCGGTTGTCATCGCGCAAGACACGGCGGGCGCGCCTTTCCTGCTCGAAGTGGAAAAGCGGGCGTTGCTCACGCAGAAAGACAACACCCCCGATCCTGGCATCGTGGCCGACCTGACCGCCGTGCGTACTGCGCTCGACGGCAACGATTCTTGGTATGGCTTGATCACCGACTCCCACGGCGAAATCGAGATCGCGCTTGTCGCGGCTGCGGTGGAGTCCTTGCGCAAGTTCTACCTCGCTTCATGCGCGGACGATGAGATCCTGACGGGTAGCGCGACGGACCTGGCGAGCGATCTCGAGGCCGCCAACTACGCGCGCACGGCTCTCTTGTGGAGTACCAAGCCGCACACCTTCCCCGAGGCCGCCTGGGTGGGCCGCGTGTTCCCCCTCGATCCGGGTTCCGAAACGTGGAAGTTCAAGACGCTGACCGGCATCGCGGCGGACACGCTTTCGTCGACCGAGCAAACCAATCTCGACGCCAAGAAGGCGAACCACTACCAGCTTGTGGCCGGTGTGAACATCACGGCCGAAGGCGTGACGAGTAGCGGCGAGTTCATCGACGTGACGCGCTTCATCGACTCGCTACAAGCGGACATCGAGGAGTCGGTCTTCGAGCGTTTGGCCGCGCTGCCTAAAGCGGCCTTCACCGACTCGGGGATCGCGATCGTCGAAAACGAGGTGCGCGGCGCTCTGCTGCGCGGGGTTGAAACGAGCGGGCTTGCCGCGGATCCTGCGCCGACGGTCACAGTGCCGCTTGCCTCGGCAGTTTCTGGTGCCGACAAGAACGCGCGGATCTTGCGCGATGTGACCTTCACGGCCACGCTCGCAGGCGCTATCCACAACCTGATCATTAGCGGTCGCCTGTCGGTGTAGTGCCGACGGACGCGGCGAAAGGAAAGCAACCATGCCTCTGCATACCTACGACCCGGCACAAGTGCTGATCATCTTCGCGGGGATCCCGATCTCCGGGCGCGGGGAATCCACGTTCCTATCGGTCGAGCGCAACGAAGATGCCTGGACCTTGCAGGTCGGCGCGGACGGGGAAGCTACGCGCGCGAAGAGCAACAATCGCTCGGGGCGCGTGACCCTGACGCTCTTGCAATCCGCGGCCGCTAACGACGCCCTCTCGGCCATCGCCAACGTCGACGAGAAGACGCCCGGCGGGGATGGCGTCTTCCCGCTCTTGATCAAGGATCTCTCTGGCCGCACGCTTGTTCAAGCGCAGACCGCTTGGCTCGTGAAGCAAGCAACCGGTGAGTTCGCCCGTGAGGCGAGCGAGCGCGAGTGGATCATCGAGTCCAACGATATCGACATCTTGGTTGGCGGGAACTAGGGGGCGCACCGTGTCGCAAGTCGAAGGCAAGACGAAAACGATCGACGGTGTGGAATACACCGTCTACCATATGCCCGCGAAGCGGGCGGCCAAGCTGCTCGCCAAGCTCGGCGGGGTCGCGGTGCCGGCGCTTGGGGTTGCAGGTGCGATCAAGAAGGGCGCGGGCAGCCTGCTCGACGCGGAGATCGATGGGGCGCTGTTCTCGAAGCTGGCGGGCGAAGCATTCGACCGGCTCGACGAAGCACTCCTCGACGATCTGCTCGGGTCGTTCGCCGAAGTGACCGTGGTCACAAGCGGCAAGCTCTCCGATTCCTTCGATCTGCACTTCCGCGGCCGCATGGCTGCGCTCGTGGAGTGGCTGAGCTTCTGCCTGCAAAACGAGTATGGCGAGGTCTTAAAAAAAACTCTCGGCGGCATCGGTCGTGTCGGCCTCGGAATGAAGCTGCCCACGTCCGACTCCCCGCCCACCTCGCCGAAGATTGGTTGATCTGGCGCTTGGTGCTGCGCCAGGTTGCGACGTATCAGGAGATCGATAGCTACTGGGACTTGAACGAGCTACTAGACGCGAATGAGGCGCTCGAAGTGCAAGATGATGCCGATTGGCAAGCGTCGAAGCGAAGAGGCTGACCATGATCGTCCGCGAGCTCTATGCGCTGTTCGGTTTCCAAGTCGACAAGCAATCGGCCGGTACCGTCGATAAGCAGATCGGTGGCTTCATCTCCAAGCTGAAAGGCTTGGCCGCGGTGGCGAGCACGATCGGTGCGGCCGTTGTGCTCAAAGGCATCGCCGAGAGCGTGGGCCGTGCTGGCGACGAGCTCGATACCGCAGCGCAGCGCCTGGGCATCGGTACGCAGGCGCTGCAAGAGCTGCGCTTCGCGGCCGACCGCGCCGACGTTTCGCAAGAAGAGCTCGGCGCGGGATTGCGCATCCTGTCACGCAACGCCTTCGAAGCGGCGAATGGCAACAAAGAGTTGACCGAGCGCTTCCGCCGCGCGGGGATCGAGCTGCGCGACGGCCTCGGCAAGGTTAAGACTGGCGATGTGCTCCTACGCGAGTTGGCCGACGGCACGAACGCGCTCGGCGATGAGAATGAGCGCCTGGGCTTGGTGTTGGCGCTGGCTGGTCGTTCCGCAACCGCCCTGATCCCGTTGCTCAAGCTCGGCAGCAAGAACATGGATGAGCAGGCCAAGCGCGCGCAGGCGCTCGGTGATGTGCTCGATACCGCGTTGATTCAGCAAGCGAGCGCCTGGGATGATTCGCAGAAGGATGTGGCGTCGACCCTCAAAGGGATCCGCAACGCGATCGGGAAGGGTTTGCTGCCGGTGCTTACCATGATCAACCGGGCATGGGCCAAGCTGATCGAGACTCATGGGGTCTTCGTTCGCACCACCATCACCACCGCGCTCGAGAGCATCGGGCAGCTCGTGGGTGGTGTAGCGCGCTCCCTGTTGACCGTGGCGGATGTGACCCTCTCCTGGGTTGGGGGGCTGTCGAAGCTCAACAGCGAGATCCTTGGCGTAACCACGGGCATCATTGCGCTAGTTGCGTTGCTGGCACTGCCGGGCGGCCCGCTCTTGGTGCTGCTCGCGTTGATCGGGCTCATCATAGAAGACTTCATGGTTTGGCGCGAAGGTGGGGAGTCAGTGATCGGGGATCTCGTGGCATCGCTCAAGATGCTGGGGGATCAATTCCCATGGTTGCGCGAGCTCCTGGGTGGCGTAGTCGACGGGTTCCTATGGCTCGCGTCCGTTATCACTGATTACGTGGGGGGCGCGATTGCCGCGGTACTTGCGGGGCTCCAGTTCTTGGTGGAGTTCTTCACGCTCGGCCCTGCGCAGGCCGCTAAGAACCTGCTCGCGATCTGGGGGGAGATGTGGCTTGCGCTCGGCAAGCCCGTAGTCGAGGCCGTCGACTTCTGGAAGACCAAGATCGAAGAGGTGCTCAATTGGATCGCGTCGAAGATCCCTGGCGTCTCGAAGCTGCTCGGGGGTTTCGGTGGGGGCATCGGCAACGCTGCGCTTGATTTCTTTGCCCCCGCCGGCGGCAAAGCACCTGCGAACTTGGCGGCTGCGCCCGCCGCAGCGGCTTTACCGGGGGCTACTCGCAACATGGCCAACAGCCAAACGAACAACGTCTCGATCGCCGTCGATGCACGCGGCGTCTCGGATCCCCAGGCGGTGGGCGACATCTTCGATCAACGGGTCGAGGCCGTGCTCGAGCGCCAGAACCGCAACGTGCTTTCGACTTTCGCGATCGCAGGGGGCTAGCGCGTGGTTTCCTTCGCCCAACGATCACAGCTCGTCATCATCGAAAGCACGTTCCCGGTTACCACCGTGATCGAGCTCGAGGCGTCGATTAGCGAAACGCATCGGCGCAGCGTTGAGGCAACGGACCACCCGGTCGAGCAAGGGGCGGACATGACCGATCATCTCCGCTTCAAACCGCGGGAGCTGGACATCGTTGGGGTGATCTCCAACACACCGATCAAGCTGCTCGCTTCGGTGCGTGCGACCGCTTCGGTGCCAGGTGGCGACCCCCGTAGCCGCGCGGAAGATGCGTTCGCCGAGCTCGAACGCTTGATGTCTACGGGGTCACTCTGCACGCTTGCGACTACCTTGGTGCAATATGAGAACATGGCGCTCGTAGCGCTAACCACTCCGCGGGATGCTGCACGGGGCAACATCGCCGAGCTCCAAATGACCTGGCGCGAGATCCGCTTTGCGGAAACGCTGCGTATCGAAGCGCCCGTGCCTGTTACCGCAGCCCGCAGCCCGCTTGTGAAGGTCGGCAAGCAAGCCGCGCAGCAAGCCAAGAACGTCGAGAGCGAGAAAGCGGTCTCGTTGCTCGCGCGCTTGCGCACGTCGTTGGGGTTCTAGTCATGGCCATCTTCGTGATTCCTACGCGCACCGACCTGGCGAACTACTCGATGCAGGTTGATTTGGAAGGTGTCACCTATCGCTTTGATTTTCGTTTCAGCGAGCGCGAGGGCTTCTGGTATTTTGACCTGCTCGATGTGGCCGGCTCAATGATCCGTGCTGGGGTCAAGGTGGTGACGGGGATGTCACTGACCCGGTTGCTGCGGGATACGCGCAGGCCGCCTGGGGAGCTTGCCGTCATGGACACGACCGATCAAGATCGTGAGGCTGGCTTCGAGGATCTCGGTGAGGAGATCCTGCTTTTCTACGCTGACCAAGCGGATGTGCTGGCGGCCGTGGCGACGGGATGACGGCGCTATTCAATCGGCAATTCGCAATCAATGTCGGTGGGCTGAGCATCGCCACGTCCGCGGCGGATAGCGGGAAGATTCAACCCACGCTGCGGCTAGGCTTCCGCATTGAGCGCATGACTGCGAAAGATCCAAACCCGGCGGAGTTGACGATTTACAACCTGAGCTCCGAAACGCGATCTTTCCTGACCGAGAACAGCACGAAGACGCTCGCGACCACGATCGCTCTTGGCTATGCTGCGCGCTCATTCCAGGCATACTCTGGCAACCTGCAAAAGGTCGTATCCCAGCGCACGGGGGTTGATTGGATCACCAAGCTCCAGCTTCTCGACGGTGGTACGCGCTACAGTTCCGCGCGCATCAACGAATCACGCGGGCCGGGGGTCACGCTGCAAGAAGCGATCACGACGGCAGCGAAGGCGATGGGCTTGCCTCTCGGGAATCTCACGCAACAGATCAGCCGCGGCAACGTGCGTGGCTCTGCCCCTGGCACCAATCAAGGCACGACTTCTGCCTTCGCGCGCGGGCTCGTGCTGTCGGGCAAAGCCGAGGAGCAATTCGACAAGCTCATGGCGCTCGCTGGTTACGAGTGGTCGATTCAAGATGGCCAGATCCAAGTGTTGGTGCCCGGTGAAGCGCTGCCGACGGAAGCGGTTGTGCTCAACTACGAATCGGGGTTAGTTGGCTCCCCCGAGCGTGGGGATGATGGGACCGTGAAGGCACGATCGCTGATTCAGCCCGGTCTGTTCCCCGGGCGTGCTGTCGCGATCGATGGTCTTGTGGTGGCTGGTATGTACCGCATCGAGCGCGTTGTCTTCACTGGCGACACCTGGGGGCAAGACTGGTATGCTGACCTCGAAGGAAAGGCCATCGCAGCATGACCACGCGCGCCAATAGTCGCACCCCGAGCCTGGCAGAAGGGATCCGTGCGGCCATCGAGACGCGGTTGCAGAGCCTGCACACCGCACTGCCTGGGCGCATCGAGAGCTACAACGCGGCGACGCAGACCGCCAATATCAAGCCGATGGTCAAGCGGCGCGTAGCCACGAGTGATGGGCGCGAGCTCCTCGAGTCGTTGCCTGTGATTTCCGACGTGCCGATCATGTTCCCGCGCTGCGGGCAGTTCTTCGTCACGCTACCCTTGGCTGCGGGGGATTTCGTGTTGCTGGTGTTCTGCGAGCGCAGCATCGACAACTACGCGGCCGGCACCCCGGGGCTCGAAGCCGATCCTGACGATTTCCGCATGCACGATCTGACGGATGCCGTCGCGTTCCCTGGGTTTTTCCCCACGGGCTCGGCGCTCCCCGGGGCCTCGACCGAGCGGCTCGTCGTCGGCCACACGAGTGGCGCGCAGCTCACCGTCGCGGCGGACGGAACGATAACCGTCAACTCGGCGAGCGGGCTCGTACATCTCGGCGCCGACTCGGGCGCCGACTTCATCGCCCGCGCCGACAAGGTGAACGCGCGGCTTGATTTCATCGAGACCTGGGCAAACGCCATCAACGGGCAGTTCAACAACCACAAGCATAACATTCCCGACGGCGAGACCGAGCCGGTCGACTCCAGCATGTTCTTCCCCGCGCTGCCCCCGTTGCTGACCGTCGCTTGTGACAAGGTGAAGGGCACCTAGCCATGGACATCGCGCTCAATCAAGATACGTGGGACATCGAGCTTGCCCAGGGCGACCTGCGCACGGTCGACGCCCTCGATGCGATCACGCAACACGTCGCGATCGGGTTGCAGTTCTTCCGCGGCGAGTGGCTCTTGGATCAACGCATCGGGATCCCCTACTACCAGAACATCCTGATCAAGAATCCCGATTTCAACCTCGTGCGCTTCCTGCTGCGCGAGGCGGTGTTGCAGACACCTGGGGTCACGGGTTTGACGAGCTTTACTACCACCTTCACGCCAGCACCGCGGTCGCTGGGGGTGCAGTTCGAAGGGCAGACTACCGACGGCCCCCTTGTGTTCGATCGCGAGTTGGTGCTCGCCTGAGAAGGATCGCCTATGTCTAGTTTCGGTGTGCTCCCTACTGGCTTCCGGGCAAAGACGCTCGAGGAGCTTTTGCTCGAGATCCAAGAGGCCGAGCGCGCATCGTTCGGGCCCGGTATCAACCTGCTCGCTACCTCGGTCTTCGGGCAGATCAACGGCATCTTCGCCGAGCATCTCGCCGAGCTTTGGGAGGTGGCGCAAGGGATCTACGGTGCAGCCTATCCCGACAGCGCCTCGGACGCGGCGCTCGATAACGTGCTGTCGCTGACCGGGGTGCTGCGGGATCCCGCCCGCAAGAGTCACGTCCACGATCTGATTTGCACCGGCACGGCTGCCACATTCCTGGCGACTGGGCGCGTGCTTTCGGTCGAGAACTCGGGCGCCCGTTTCGCATCGACCGCGGACGCTACGCTCGCCCTGGCGACGGCGCGAGCACCCGCGACGGCCTACGTGGTCGGCGACATCCGATCCAACGACAACAATATCTACTATGTGACCGTTGCCGGCACGTCTGGCGGCGGTGGTGGCCCTACGGGCGAGGGCACGGCCATTGTCGATGGCACGGTCACTTGGCGCTTCGTGGGGGATGGTCTTTCCTTCGCAGAGGTCGAGTATGAAGCCGAGGTAACCGGCCCGATCGATGCACCGTCATGGTCGCTGCACGTCATCGAAACGCCCGTCGCAGGTTGGTTGGGTGCGGACAATCCGACCGATGTGCATCTTGGCGCCGACGGAGAGACCGATGCCGACGCCCGGTTGCGGCGCAACGATCTCCTCCGCGCGAGCGGTTCGGCCACGGTCGAGGCATTGCGTGGGCGCGTGCTCGAGATCGTGGGGGTCACGCAAGTCTTCGTCTTCGAGAACACCAGCATGCTCACCGACGGCGACGGGCTTCCCGCCAAGAGCTTTGAGGTGGTGGTCGAAGGTGGTGATGGCCTGCTCGAGCAGACGATCGCGGACATGATCTGGCTACACAAGCCCGCCGGGATCGAGAGCTATGGCAACATCTCGCAGTCGGTGGTGGATTCCCAAGGCTTCGCGCATACCATCAAGCTCAGCCGGCCCGATGATGTGATCCTCTATGTGGCGATCACGCTTGCGGTCAATGCGGCCGTGTTTCCCGCGGACGGAGTAGAGCAGGTGCGGGCCGCGCTGCTGAGCGTCGCCGATACCCTGAACATTGGCGATGATGTGGTCATGCTGGCGTTTAGTTGCGCGCCCCTTCGGCTCGTGCCTGGTGTGATCGATGTGCCGAGTTTGAAGATCGATACCGTCGATCCTCCAGTGAACACGGCCAACATTGCCATCGGTAACCGTGAATTCGCGCGTTTCGACAGCGCGCGGATCGTTGTCACTGTGGCGTAGCGTATGGCCTTCACGCGCAAAACCACGCACGTTCTCGAAGGGCTCGCCCAGCTCGTGGAGCAATTCCGCGACGCCCCCAACCTTGGCGCCCTGCTCAGTGCCTACATGATGCAGGTGCAAGAGATCGAAGACGTGCTCTTCGATCTTATCGATCTGCGCCTGTTCCTGACTGCCGAAGGCGCACAGCTCGACGGCATCGGCGCAATCGTTGGCGAGAGTCGCAGCGGCAATAGTGATGCCGATTACCGTGAGCTGATTCAATCGCGCATCTTCATCAACCAATCCGAAGCGACCGCGGAAGAGCTGATCACGATCGCCAATCAGTTTCTCGCGGGTTCGCCCGAGCTGCGCCTTACCGAATCACGCCCGGCTCACTTCGATCTCATCGTCGAGGATCCCATCACGCCAATTCCCGCAGCGTGGGCGCCTTTGACGGCCTATGTGCTCGGTGATCGGCGCTCGAGCTTTGGGCGCGTCTATACCGTCACGACGGCGGGCACTTCGGCCGATGGCTCGGGGAGCCCGCCAGCCGCGACCGCCGGCCCTTACGGTACCAGCCCAGCTATCACTGACGGCACCGTAGTTTGGGCCTACGAAGGCCCGGGGATCGGGGCGCGCCTCGCCACGCACGTTCTCATCGCCAAGGGTGCCGGGATCCGCGGGATCGTGCATTGGGAAGAGTATGCGACCCCGTTCGCGTTCGATGGCGATCCCGAGGGTGCTGGTTTCGATGTTGGGGGCTTCGCACAAGCGCACGATTTCTGATAGGAGCATGACGTCATGGCCGCGACCTACACCAAGCCGACCAAGATCCCGCGCTGGGCCGATACCGGGACCATCGTAGAGCCAGCCGAGGCGAAGAAGGATTCCGGTTGGGTCACGACCGAGAAGCCCCCGGCTTCCTATTTCAATTGGCTGGAGAACCTGTCGGGGCAATGGTTCAAATGGCTTGATGAGCGGCTCTTCGACGGCGCCACCAAAGACGAGCTATTCCTGCGCTACCCTGGCAACGGGACGACGGCGCTCAAGATCACGCTTGACGGCGTGAGCACCGTCAAGAGCTTCGGTGTGGGGCTCGTGCCCACAGCCAGCGCCGACCCCGAACTCCAGATCGTCGATGCAGAGTTCAAGCTCCATATCCCGACCGGGCTGCTCCCCACCTTGCAGTTTGAATCGACTGGCGGGCTTTCGTCGATCGAGTTTGACCGGACCACCAATCGCTTCGGGTTCTACATCGCAGGCGTGCTCGCGGCGCGCTTGGCGGGGAACGATCTCAGCGTGGCCGGCGGCTTGTTCGTCGGGAGCACCACGGCTCCCGCCGCGGACGATGCGATTTTCATCGGGGATGCTGACTTCAGCCTCGATTTCAATGGCGGCAATCCTTCGTTCTTCGCCGATACTGATTCGGTGTTGCGGTATGACCGTGCTGGGCAGTCTTGGGAATTTGATGTCAATGGCACTGAGCTACTAGCGATCAAGGACAATGGCCTCGGGCGTACCGTTCTGAGGTTCGCGACGGGGGATGAACTTCGCTTCGATCCCGCGGACAACCTGTGGGACTTCTTGGTTGCGTCCGCGATGATCATGGAGATCAACGGTGCGAACGCAATGCTCGACATCAACACGCCTCTCGCCGGTAAGCGCGGGCTGATGTTGCGAGGTAGCGCGACGCACGCCGCTTTGACTCTTGTCGGGCAAGCCGCGAAGCCTTCGACTTCCTCGGTCGGTGATTTCTTCATGAACTCGACGCGCGGGCAATGGTTCGTGAAGGGCCCTGCGATCTGGGAAACCCCCGTTATGATGGTCGACTGGCTATCAGCCCCGAATGTCGTCACAGGTGTCGGTGCTGGGCCTTTCTCTCTTCGCAACTATATTCGCAGCGCTGGCTATAGCGCGAACACGATTCTACGGTTTCGCATTGCGGGGACCGCGTACCGAACCGGCACCGCGGAGAACATCAACATCAACCTCAAGCTCGAAGGCACGACGGTCATCTTCGTGACTTTTGCGCCTGACCTATCGACAGGCAGTCCGTCGACCGATGACCAATGGTGGATCGATGCTACTTTCTCTTTCCCGGCCGCAGGAACATCGGTTGCCGTGCAATGGTACGCGCGGGGCAACTGGTCGGAGGCAGCGGGTACGGCGTCGGCGGCTGCTGATATTGTTTCGATCGGAGAAATTACGGGTGTGAACATCAACGCAAATCAAATGGATTGGGCCGTTGATTTCGATAGCCCGTCTGCATCGAAGACCGTCACGCTCTCTCATTTCTCCGTCGAGCAAATGGGACAGACCAACTAGAACCTTTGAAAGGCGTCATAATGAAAACCCAGAAGCAACAGACTCAAGAGGCCGTGCAGGCCGCGATCGATGAGAACAACGTCGTCGATCTCCCGCGCGCCATACCGGCCACCGTGCAGCTCCTCCCCATGGAGCGCCTCGAGCTCGAGAACTTGATGCTCAAGAGCACTCTGTTCCAGGCGCAGGCGAAGGCGGAGCAGGACCGCCAGAAGCAGGCGCGCAGCGAGCTTGCCTCGCGCATCCGCATCCGCTGCGGTGTCGACGTGCTCGCGCGCTACATCGTCGATCCTGACACCGGCACTTGCCGGCTCAAAGAGGAGAACTAGCCATGCCCTTGCAGCTCACCACCCCCTTCGACTCGGGCGACTTCGATGTGCGCGATTACGCGCAGATGAAGATCACCTCGTTCGAGCTCGACACCAACGACGGGCACATTCACATTGCCTGCGAGTACGGCAACACGATCGATGGCGCCTGGGTGCGTGGCGCGTATCGGCGCATGGACTTCCACGTCCGCGGGGCCGATTTCCTGGCCATGCTCGCGCTGCTCCCGCAGGAAGGCGAGACGATCTACAACGCCGCGGCGCGCACGCTCTACACCTGGCTGATCGACAACAACCACTTTTCTGGCTCTATCGTCTGATAGAGGAAGGGGCGCAACGTGACCAAGCTTCTCGGTGGGTTTACCCTAGCGATCATCGTAGTCGTGCCTGGCTTCGCGTGGGGGCAAGACGCGCCCCTTGCCCCGGGTTGGGATCTGACTCTCACGCTCTACGGGTCGCTGGCGACGATCATCACGGGGGCCGTGACCTGGGGCGTACTCCGCCTTGCATCTTGGCTGAAGCTCAAGGTCAAGAATGAGCTCGTGTTCGCGACGATCTGGCGCTTCGCCAACTCCGTCGGGAACGCCGTGAAGCTGATCAACCAAACGCTCAAGCGGCAGATCGAGGCTGCCAAGGCACCGGGGAGTCCCGGCGGCCAGCACATTACCTCCGAAGAGGCGCGCCAGCTTCGCAACGGGGTGTGGGAAGCCTTGAAGCACGAATACGGCAGCGTCGAAGGCATCGGGCGCTTCTTGGCCCCGCTCGAGCTCAAAGACTCCACCGCGCTGACTTCGTTCGTCGATACCCAGATCGAGGCCGCCGTCCACGACACAGGCAAGGCCGCCAGTTCCCCTCAGAAGCCCACGGGCTGACGCGCGCCGCGTCTCGTGGGCTCGACAAGGCGGCCGCGCTGCCAACCGGTGCCGACGGGAACGCGGGGCGTTTGGATCTCGGGCTCTCCGCGTCGTTGACCCAAGCCGCGCTCGGGCTCGATTACGCGCAGCACATTACCAGCACGCCGATCGGCGACCTGTCGGCCTTCGCCACCGCAAGCGCGGGGCTCTCGCGTGAGGGCGGGCGTTGGGTGCCCGGCTTGTCGGCCCTTGGTGGCTTGAGGCTGCGCTGGTGAAGCTCGCGGCCGCTAGCATCGTGGCGCTCGTGACTGTGGCGCAGATCGGCTCGGCGACAACCGATAGCCCGCCCCTGGATCTCTTGACCCAGCTGCTGTCGGCGCTCGGGCCGATGGGCTTCGTGATGTGGCTTGTGGTGAGAACCACGAACCACACCATCCCGCGCCTGGCCAAGTCGTTCGAGGAAGCGCTCGATCGGGCTCGTGTGGATTTCCGCTCGATCTTGACCGACCAGCGCACCGACTTCCTGGCCCTGCTCGACCGCGAGCGCACGATCCAAGTCCAGCTCCTAGATCACCTTGCTGGGCAACGTGATAAGGATCCTTGATGAGCATCCAAGCCACGATCAATCGCCTGATCTCGATCCTGCAAACCTACGCGAACGTGCCGCCACGCGAAGCCAAAGAGCTGCGCGCGGGGTTTGACGAGCTCGCGCCCTTCGCAACCGAGGCCGAGCTTCTCGCGTCGGCCCTCGATGATGGCGCTATCGCCTACGCGGAAGACACCGACAAGTTCTATTTCCGCCGCGCGGGCGCGTGGTCCAGCGTCGCCAACCCCGATGGCACAGGCAGCGGTGTCGAAGTCTTCGCACTCGAGGCGGCGCTACTCGCGGCCGCGCGCTCCGATGCTGCGATCGCCTACGCCAGCGATACCGACAAGTTCTATTTCCGCCGCGACGGCGCGTGGTCGAACGTCGCCAACCCGTGCGTCGAAGTCTATGCCACCGAGGCGGGGCTACTTGTGGCGACGCCGACCGATGCCGCGATCGCCTACGCCAGCGACACCGACAAGTTCTATTTCCGCCGCGACGGCGCATGGTCCGCCACACCCAACCCCGATCTCGTAGGGATCGAAGTCTTCGCGCTCGAAGCCACACTCCTCGCCGCCGTGCGCAACGACGGCGCGGTGGCCTACGCGCAAGACACCGACAAGTTCTATTTCCGCCGCAACGGAGCTTGGTCGGCGACGCCCAACCCTGACGCCGATTTCGCCGACCCGTACACTCCGGTTGACGGGACGCTCAACATCATCGGCAAGCTCAGCGTCCGCGCTCCCGCGGGCCCCGCGGGTTCCGAGCAATTCGGAGATGCCGCCAGTGCCTCGGCCGCCAATGCCACCGCTCTTGGTTCCTCCGCGGCCGCCACAACCGCGGGCGCCACCGCGATCGGCGCGGCCGCGGAAGCCTCTGGGGCCTCGGGCGTCACGGCCGCGGGTTTCAACTCGGCCGCGCTCGGTACCAATGCCACCGCGCTTGGCGACGGCGCGACCGCGGGGGATCCTACCGCGGGCAGCGCCTGCACCGCACTAGGTCAAGGGGCCTTGGCGGGCGCAGCCAACGTGGCGAATTGCTCGGCCGTAGGGGCTGGCGCGGCCGCCAACACCGCGGCGAACGCCACCGCTACGGGCGCGGGCGCGGTCGCGAGCGGGGCCGGTGCGACCGCTTCAGGCCAGAGCGCCGATGCGACCGCGGATTCGACAAGCGCCTATGGCAAGGATGCGCAGGCGACCGCGGCCTCGGCAACCGCTACGGGAGCAGGCGCACAAGCGACCGCGGCTTCGACCACCGCCGAGGGCGCGGCGGCTTTGGCCGCGGGTGCGGACTCGACAGCCATCGGCGCGGACGCGCAGGCGGGTTCGGGCGCGATCGTAGCCTGCACGGCCGTGGGTGAGAGCTCGCGCGCGGTCGCGGCATCGAACGCAACCGCGCTTGGGGCCAGCGCGGTTGCGAGTGGCGCAGGGGCGACCGCTTCGGGCCAGAGCGCCGATGCGACCGCAGACTCGACAAGCGCCTATGGCAAAGACGCGCAAGCGACCGCGGCCTCGGCAACCGCTACGGGAGCGGGTGCGCAAGCAACCGCGGCCTCGACAACCGCCGAGGGCGCGGCGGCCTTGGCCGCGGGTGCCGATTCGACCGCCCTTGGCGCGGACGCGCAAGCGGGTTCGGGGGCGGTCGTTTCTTGCACGGCCGTGGGCGAAAGCTCGCGCGCTATCGCGGCCTCGAATGCAACCGCGCTTGGGGCTAGCGCGGTTGCGAGTGGCGCAGGTGCAACCGCTTCGGGCCAGAGCGCCGATGCGACCGCAGACTCGACAAGCGCCTATGGCAAAGACGCGCAAGCGACCGCGGCCTCGGCGACCGCCACGGGAGCGGGTGCGCAAGCGACCGCGACCTCGACAACCGCCGAGGGCGCGGCGGCCTTGGCCGCGGGTGCAGACTCGACCGCCCTTGGAGCGGACGCGCAAGCAGGCTCGGGCGCGGTCGTTTCTTGCACGGCCGTGGGCGAAAGCTCGCGCGCGATCGCGGCCTCGAATGCAACCGCGCTTGGGGCTAGCGCGGTTGCGGGTGGAAGCAACGCAACCGCCTTCGGGCAAGACGCGCAAGCGGGGGCCGTCGGGGTTGCCGAATGCACGGCCGTGGGCAAGGGCTCCCGCGCCATCGCGGCCGCGCAGGCCTGCGCTTTCGGCCAGGCCACGGTAGCGAGCGGGACGCGCTCGAGCGCTTTCGGCCAGAGCGCGGATGCGACCAACACCGACACACTCGCTGCGGGCCAGGCGGCCCAAGCGACCGGGCTGAACTCTTGCGCTCTCGGAGCGGGGGCCTCGGCTTCGGCTTCGCAGACTTTCGCTGCGGGAATGACGGCCACGGCCTCGGGGTCAAATTCTTGCGCTACGGGCCAAAGCTCAGCAGCGACAGCCGCGGGCGCGACCGCATATGGCCGTGACGCGACGGCCTCGGGCACCTCGTCAACAGCTATCGGGAACTCGGCGGATGCGACCGGCACCGGCGGGACCGCCGTGGGCGAGGCGGCGCAAGCCGGCGCGGCCATAAACTGCACCGCTATCGGAAACGGCGCGATAGCAAGTGCCGCTGGAGGAACCGCGCTTGGAGTGACGGCAACCGCGAACGGGATCGAAAGCACTTGCCTCGGTGGTGCCGCGAGCTGCGGTGCCGCGACGCGCGCCGTCTCCGTGGGTTACAGCACGATCGCTGGGGAGGATGGCACGGGGGTCGGTCATAACGCGGACGTGCTCGCGCCCAAAGGAACCACTCTCGGCTCTGATGCGCAGGTCACGGCCGGCCACGACGGCGCGATCGCAATCGGAAAAAGCGCGCGCTCCCAGGGCGCAGGCGAAGGTGCGTGGGGTGCTTCCGGGCAGCAATGCTCGCTGCGCGTATTCGGTGGCCTGAGCCTTCCCTTCGTGACGAAGAGCGTGGATTACACGCCGACCAAAGATGACCACCTGATCTTGGTCGATGCCTCGGGTGCCAACCGCACCATCAACCTCCCCGCGGTCGCGTCGCACGTCGGCCGCATCTTCGTAGTCAAAAAGATCGACTCCTCGGCCAATACCGTCACGCTCGACGGCAACGCGAGCGAAACGATCGATGGCGCCACGACGCAAGTGATCGCCCTTCAGTGGTACACGATCCGCGTGCAGAGCGATGGCTCGGCGTGGTATGTGGTTTGAATGCTGACGCTCGACCGTGAGATCACGATCTGGCTCTTGATCGGTACGGCAACCGTGCTCGTGGCATGGGATGTCTATGCCGCCTTTCTGAACGACACGCCCAACGACCGCGACACGATCTCGGGCGTTGTGCTAGGCTGGGCTCGGCGCCATCCCGTCGTGCCCTTCGCTCTCGGGGTTCTCGCCGGCCACCTGCTCTGGCCACAATAGGAGTCTTCCATGTCTTCAGAATCTTCGTTCGCCAAGCTCGTGCAGGTACTTCAGCGTTATGCGAACGTGCCTCCGGCCGAAGCGCGGGCGCTCGTCGAAGCATTCGACGAGGCGCGCTCGGAAGATGGCCGCACGATCTACGTCGACCCGGTCAACGGCAACGATAGCCAGGACGGCAGCGCAGCCGCGCCCATCAAGACGTTGCTCGAAGCTACGCGGCGCGTCCCGCTCTCCGCGGCCGCGGGCATGTCCGTGGAGCTGCTCGCCGGCACCCACACGCTCGCCGATGTCTCCGCCCTCTCCGATCGCACAATCTTTCGCGCCATGAGTGGAGTCACAATCCGCGGCGCCTCTTCGGTTGCACAGGTGTTGACCGTCGCGAGCAAGGCCGCGAACGTGCTGACGGTTGACGAGACGCTCGTCGCGGACGCTTTGATCGGCAAGTTCATCATGCCGACGCCCACCACCTATCGGTGGATCATCGACAATGACGAGACCACGATCACGCTTGCGGCCACCACCACCGAGCTCGGCGGCGCGGTGGTGTTGCCGGCCACGGGCGCGTTGAACGTCTACCAGCTCGATACAACCATCAAGAGCGCCGCGACAAACCCCGGGCTCGTGGCCAATCGGTTCTATTTCGACGGTGCTCCCATTTTCGAAAAGCTGATCTTTGATGCTAACGGGGGTTTCGCTGGTCCCTCTTCATGGTCTCCGAGCACGTTCGCGACTTTCACGGCGTGCAAGTGGACGGGTGCCTGGAGCCAAGCCACAAACTGCGCGGGTGATTCCACTTTGGCCGCGTGCATGTTCGACCGTGGTGGTGTGGTCGCAGGCTACGCTCACGGGGTCGGGATAAATGGCAAATCCCTTGTCACCCAAGATTGCGTTTTCAAGGATTACCAAACCGGAGTGATGGCTTCCCCCGGTTCGGTATTGACCATCGGGGCGACGTATGCCGCCTGGGCACTTGCACTTGACCGATACGTCGAATCGGATGGTGCGATCGTGCAAGACTTCTCAACTCGTTGGTGGATCGATGGTGGGCTCTCTGCTTTCGTCATCGCAGACGGGCGCGGGGCTCAGTACATGAAGGCGAATGTTGCCATCGTCGGCGCGACTGGGCACAAGAGCGCAACCCGCGCTTTCGAGTCGCGAGAAGGCAGCGCTACCTTCCACCTGTTCGATGCGACGGCGCTGGACCTGACGCTCGCGACGGCGCTTGCGCTCATGGAAGGCGTCGAGGTGCCGCTCGCCGACTACCTGGCGGGCAACGCGCCCGCTTCCGCCGCGCGCCGCTTCTCCGACGATCTTGGTAACCGCATTTACTTCTAGGAGCTTCCCAATGTACTTGACTCGGCGATCTCGCAATCTGCTCGTGTTCCTGGTGACGGCCGGTGTCGGCCTCTGCGGTATGGGGCTGGTCTTGCTCGTGCAGTTTTCGAGCGCCCGGGCCCAGACCTATCCCTACAGTACCCAGCAAGCCGGCAACGCGGGGCGCGATTGCGTGTTCAAAGCGGGGGCCGCGCAAGAGGTCACGGCCACCGCGGCCGCATCCGATGCGTCGACTCAGCTCATCGCCAACACGCGCTATGTGGTTACCTGCGACCAAGCGGTCTATGCGCGCTGGGGCGCCACCGCGCCGACCGCGGCCGCGGGCGACCTCAAGATCCCCGCTAGCACGCTCTTTCGCTTCGCGACCAACGACTCGATCCGCTACATGGCCGCGCGGGATGTTGCCGTCGACGGCTCGTGTTGGCTGCTCGAATGCCAATGAACCGCGACCCCGCCGGCTTCCACGACGCGATTCCTTTTGTCGCCTCGCCGAATCACTCGGAGCGCACGCGCTCTTTGTGGCTTGGGACTGTGATCCATTTCACAGGCAGCCGCCCGGGCACGCGCGGCGACATCGCTTGGCTCTGCAACCCCGCTTCGAGCGCGTCAGCCCATTTTGTGATCGGCCGCGACGGCGCCATCACGCAACTCGTATCCCTGGACCGCTGCGCCTGGCACGCGGGCCAGTCGGCGCTGCCTTTGCGTAGCGGCAAGAAAATCGCGGGCTGCAACTCGACCTGTCTCGGCATCGAGCTCGACAACCTGGGTCCGGTGCTCGAAGATCCCGACGGGGAGGGTTGGGTGTTCGAAGCCGGCAACGCGCTGCTCCCCTACGTCGGCGAACCCCCCGTGCGCGCGACGTTGGAGTGGCCCGGCGGTCCGCAGTTACAGTGCCTTTGGGAGCCCTACCCAGCCGCGCAGATTGACGCGCTCGAGCACCTGCTCGGGCTGCTCGGCGAAGCAGGCCACCACGCCGCGGCGCAGAACTTGATCGGGCACGAAGAGGTCGCGATCCCGTTCGGCCGCAAGCGTGACCCCGGGCCGCTGTTCCCGTGGAGCCGCTTCTCGCGGCTCGTGCCGCGCGTTACGCTGGCCTATTAGCTTCGTCGAGGTACCGGGCCGCGGCCGCGTCGACCGGCTCGAAGGCCTCGCGAAACTCGGCATCGCTCCACGTCGATACCTCTCCGCTGTGATGAATCACCACCCACTGCTTGCTGTCGCAGACCATCGCGGCCCCGTTGACCATGACGTGCCCGGCATCATCGGCTTGGGTTGCTAGCACTTCGGACGCGAGCAAGCGGAAGCGGTGCATAAGTCACACTACCAGCACCCGCCGTGCTCTGCTAGAGTCGATCCATGACCGAGACCAATACTCGCCCCACGACGGCTCGCCGCGCTTTCGCCGCGCTCGGCAATGACCGGCTGCACAAAACCATCAACTGGACTTCGCTGATCGGCGTGATCGGGACCGCGATCTTCGCGTGGCTCGCCGATGGCGGGCGGTTCCAGGCCGACCAAGCGATGGCGACTGGCGCAGCCAAAGAGCTCGCGGTCCTGTACGCATGGAAAGAGCAGATCGACCCCCTGCTACGCGACCAGGCCGAACAGATCGCACGCCTGCGCGAAGCGGTCGCCGCGCTCAAGGCGCTTTCCCGCGGCCGCGGGCGGGACGCTCGAGCCATGGTCGAGATGGCCATCGCTGAGCCCTACCAATCCCCTGATCCCGCGCCCCCGCCGGCCCCTACGCCTGCGCGCGTGGATGCGCTGCGGGATCTGCTCCTCCCCCAGCAATAGCGTAAATCGGCTCGTGTAATACGGCCTAGGTTCGTCGCGCGGGTTTGACGTAGGTTCGCGCCTTCAACACGCGCCTAGCGCCGTTTAGGGGCCTCTGGTGGCTCGGGTGGTCTCTGGCGCGTGTAATACTGCGCTAAGAGTGCTTCCCTGTAGGCCATTAGATAGGCGTCGAGCTCTTTGCGCTGTTCGCGGCTCAGGGCCTGGTCGAGTAGCGCCCGGAGCCGGTAAGCCTTGGCCCACGCGGGGCTCATCGGAAGCGCTCCGCGTGCTGGTCAGGCAGCGCCGTCATGGTTTCTTCGGTCCGGCACGGATCGGCATCCAGCGCGTTACAGCTTGGGCACCAACGTAAGCGCTTCATATCCTCGGCCCAGTATTCACGCTCCGTGACCCGAAACAGATCGAGCACCACGAGCTCGGCGCGCCTGCGCCGCTCGACTTCGCGGGTGTTGGCGGCCAGAAGCTCCGCGAGGCGCCTGCGCAGCTCGCGCAGCTCCGTCGCCGCGTCAGCGAGCTGCCCCAGTGTAAGGTCTTCCAAGCTCATCGTCATTCCCCTTTCGTGTGTAGATCTACCTCGCCTTGCCTCGCCTTACCGTGCCCAGCCTTACCGTGCCCAGCCCCGCCCAGCCTTGCCGTGCCCGACCAAGCCTTGCCTTGCCATGCCCCGCATCGCTTTGCCACGCCGAGATCAAGTCTCTGCGGTCAGTTCTTTGAAGCTCGTGACCCTGAACGTTCCGAACGGGCCACGCTTCTCGGGGCGAAAATCCCCGATCCCAATCTGCTGCCCGCCCTCAGTGAGCAACTGTTGCACGATGTCGACGGGGAGGAGCAGCTCGTTCACCACGAGCGTGAACCGCGCAGCCCATTGGTCAAGGCGCGGTCGGTAGCGCATGACCTTTCCCTTGGTCGCTGGGATCGTGACCGGGCGGGCGTCGACTTCGAACGTCGTGGCGCGCTCCGTGTCGGTCGCGAAGAGCGGGATCGCGTCTTCGGTCACGCGCACCGCGGCCGGGACGATGAAGCGCAGGCTCTTCCGCGAGCCGCGTTGCTTATGCGCGCTGCCCGCGTTGCAGAGCAGCGTCGAGATCGCAGCCCCTGGGTGGTACAGCTCCCCCGATTTCTCGCGGTAGGCCACGAGCTCGGCCTCATCCCGCGGCACCTTCGCTGCGATCTGCACGCGGCGGGTGCTCTGTTCCGCTTGCGCCGCTTCTCCAAAGCGATGTTGCAGAAGCGGTGTCGTGCCCGTAATCTCAACTTCGATGGTTTTCATAGGAGAACCCCTTTGCGGCTCGTGCGAACGGCCGCGGTTGCAAAAGCGCGCCACCCAGGGATCCCCGGATCTGCGCCATGGGCCGCCGTCACTTTCTCGAGCTTGGTGACGTCGGGCATCAGGTATTCGCGGGGGATCGCGGCCGCGTCCAACACCTCCCCCGTCCAAACGATCTTGGATGACGCGCCCGTAGTCGCCGGCACGAATGCGGCGGCCTGCTCGTAGGTCTGCTCGGCCGCGGCCGCGTTGCCGTTCCGCGCCGCTTCCACAGATGCCGTGAGCAACGCGGCGCGCGCTTGCGCCTGCGCCACGTCCCACGCACCGATCTTGCTCTTGAGTAGCGCTTCGGCTTGCTTCAGCGCTCGCAGGCCGGGCCGAAAAGTCGCATCGATGTCGGCCGCGACCTTCTTGAGGGGTGCGACCCATGATAGCCGCTTGGCATCCGCGGTGTCGTGGTTCGCCGCGATCTCCGCCATTGCGTTCGAAGCGAATACTCGATCGGCTTCTTTCGAAATCACGAGACTCTCGCAGAACGCGACCACCTCCCCGCCCTCACGGGCGAGCTTCGCCGTGAAAGCGTCAACCTCTGGCATCACCACGGCGACCCCCGTCTCGGGTGCGCTTGCTGCTTTCTTCCTAGCCATGTTTCTCTCCCTTGGTTTTCGCGAGAAGCGCCTGCGCTTCCGCGATTGCTGTGTTGAGCACCGACTCGGCCTGCGCCAGCGCGGCGAGCTTTTCGTCGTATGCGGCGCGTTCCGCGATGGGTAGCGGAAGCGGTGTGCAAGCGCGGCCGACTGAGCGGCTATGCTTCATGCAAGTCCCACCAGCACGCCGCAGACAGAAATCGTCTGACAGCTTCCCGCACTTCGGACACCAGATCGTATGAAGGTTGCCCATGGTGCAGGTGATTGCGAGATAGGGTGTCGCGTACCCGTTTCGCATCTCGATCCACCGTAGTTCTGCGATTTCGTGGCTTCCGCAATCGCTGCAAGCGGCTGGATCGGTGTGTATGGGCGCCAGCAAGCGGCGCAACCGTTCTGCGGATTGCTCGATCTCCGTCGTATGCTCCCCCGCTTCTGCGACGCCTTGCTGTTCAAGGTTTGCGAGCAGATTCTCCGCCGCGCAGATCAAGTCTTGCTTCGTCATGTCACGATCCTTTCTTCGTCGGGCGCGGCTTGCAGGCTGGTCCGACAGAAATCCCGTGCAGGCTACAATACCCGTCGGGGTGGCGCAGGCAGACGGTCGAGAAGTGCTGTTCGCACAGCGGACACCAAACGCTATCCCCGTTTGGACCTTCTCCGGTTTCGCGGCCGCTGTTAAGCGCCACCCATTGCAGCGCCTCGACCTCGGGGTTGCCACATTGCGAGCAGATATAGGTCGCTTGTGGTTTCGCGGCGCGGATCACGTTTTGATTCTGCATGGTTCGATCCTCTCCTCGGGTTTCCGCGTGGCGTCGTGCTACGCTTCGGCTCCCGCGAAGCGCCCCTGAGGGCGCGTTTCGGCCGTGCCACGGGCCTCATCAGGCGGGCTAATCTTCGTGAATCACAAAAGCTAGGGTGTGCTGCCCCCATGGCGCTGCGATCGTGACCTCCACGCCAGTGCAGGGGCGCTCGATGTAGCGCTCGCCACCGTCGCAACCATCGCAGCCTTCCCCTTGACACGCTTCGCAGGGTTCGAAGTCGTCCACTCCCAGGCGAGATATGCGGCCGATGCTGGTCGCGCTTTCCGCCAAGCCCAATCGCGCTGCTAGGTCGTGAAGGGATCGCACGATCTGCACGCACGCCTCGTAGGCGCGTTGACTGGGCACAGGTCGAACGTGCCCAACGCTATAGCCCCGAATGACGAGACTCGCCGCGCCTACGTTGCGAGCTATTTGCGCGGCAATCCACTCCTCGGCTTCCTCCCATCCTCGAGTGCCGAGCGGGTAACCGTGCTGCACGGCCGCCTTGAGATCATCGGATCCATGTTCCGCGGCCCACGCCAGCAAGGCCGCTTCGCGCTGCGCGGTTAGCGCGATCGTTTCGGCGCGCTCTCGCTCAAGCTGCGCCGCTTGCTCGGCTTCGCGCCTCTGGATTTCCGCGTCGACCTGCGCCCGCAGATCATCATCAAGATAACCGCGACACTCCCCGTAGGGTTGCCGCTCGGCACCTGCGAGATAGGCTTGTGCGTGCGCGACAGCTTGCGCACGAGCCGCGGCTTCGCGCGCCTGCTCCTCGGCCCGCGCCTGCGCAGCGCGCGCCGCCGCAGCTTGCACCGCGGCTACTACGTCGGCCGTCGCGGTCGAATCCGCGCAGACTTGCCAGTGCGGCCCGCACAAGTGACCGGCACTATCGACCGAGATCTGCGCCCGCTCTTCGGGTGTCAGCGCGGCGAGCAAGGCCGCCAGGTCGATGGGCTGGGGGCCCCATTTGGTTTCGCTGCGGATGAAATCTGCCTTCTGATCTACGCAAACTGTCACCATGATCTACTCCGCGCCCGCACCGAGCGGGCATAACGCTTTGCACCTCCGTGGCGCAGCGCTCTGCGGGCCGGCCCAGGGCGGGAGCCCTGAGCCGACTGACGGAACCCTACGCGGCGACCTGTACCGCGTCGAGCAGGCGCGACGCGCGCCGCTCAAGGTCAAGCCGTTCGTCGCCGAACGGGGCTTCCTGCGCCTGGGCCGTGAGGCCCTGCACAACCGACCAGAGCGCTCGGGGATTGGCCCCCGGCTCGGCTTCGGCCAGCTCGAGCGCGCGCTTGCTTTCGTTCTGGGTGAAGCCGCGCGCCTTGAGCCAGCTCTTGACGTCCTTCTCGCTGCGCCCGACCTCGATTTCTCGCGCTTTTCGGATCATGCTGACGGTCTCTTCACTGCCCGCCGTCAGGTAGCGCTCGATGGCGGGCTGCGCTTCGCGGATGTAGCGCATGGGGCCGCCCGAGGTGTGCCGGATCTTGAGGCTGGCGAGCTCGCGTCCACCCCAAATGATCCGGTTGTCGCAGATCGTGCGGTACAGAAAGCCGATGATCTCCAGGGTCGCCGCGCCCACCTCGGAATTCCTCGCAATGAATCCGCGGTAGAGCTGCTCGGTGCCTTGCGTGCCCGGTACCTCGATCGCGTTTTGGTCATCGACCAGGCACACGAAGCAGTCGCGGTCGCTCGCGTAGAGCGTCGTGGCGCGCTTCGGATTCGAGGTGGCGTAGGATGCGGCGGGCACTTTCCACCGCTCCAGGTCCAGGTGTTGGAGAATCGCGCCGCTCAGCTCGGCGTCATAGATCCGGCCGTATGTGTCTGAGGTAATGGCGTCGACCCCCCAGGCGTTCTCACCCTTGCGTAGCAGGAGCTTAGCGTCTTCGCGTTGCTGCTCGAGCGAATACTGCAAAGGGATCTGCGCCAGCTCCGCGGGGAGCGTGCGTAAATAGCCGGCCGGGGCGCCCGCGCGTTGCGCGAGTTGCCCGAAGGCCCAATGCGACAGGACGGCGCCCGACCCCTTCGTGGGGTCGGTGAGAAGCAACCGCCCGCCATCGTCAGCTCTGACTTGCAGGTGATCGAGCGCGACGCCGCGCTCCAAAGAAGCGGCGCGCTTGCTTTCGTTGAAAGCGTGCAGCTCGGGCACGCTCACGAAGCGCTGATCGTTAGGACGGCTGGCCCACTCGCGGCTGATCTGCATGGTATCCATGGTAGCTCTCCTCGGGTTTCCGCGTAGCGTTATGCTATGCTTCGGCTCCCGCGACGCGCCGCGATCGGCGCGTTTCGGCCCGTGCCACGGGCCATCGTCAGGCGGGTTTACTCGTTGACCACGAAAGCGCTCTGCGGGCTGGCCCAGGGCGCGAACCCTGAGCCGGCCGACGGAGCCCTAGGCCACCTCGCGGTTGCATAACACCAGCACGGCGTCTCGGCCGATCGGTGTTCTTGGGACCCACGTGATCGTCGTCAGGATGATGAAGCCCCCACCGCCTTCCATGGCCGCATCACGCTGTCTCACAGCTAGCAGAGCTGCGGCCGCGGAATCGTGGTTCTCGATCCACCCCGGGCTGCTTATGATGGTCCAATGATCCCCGTCGATCATTTCTTCGATTGTGACGGTGGTTCTCCGAATTTCGATACTCACGCCGCACCTCCTGCGCCGGTCACCGGGATCGCGACCCAGATCTCTCCCGCAGACGTGTAGTCGCCGACCAGAGAGCGCGCCCCTAGCTGCGGCGAGTAGTGTTGGAACGCCGGGCTCCCGTCGCGGTTGCGCGAGACCCCTTGATTGTACTGACCGCATACCGTTAGGTGCGTGCGGCGCTCTACGCTCTTGATGATGGCGGCGAGGGATCGTGTGCCAGTGGGCACGCGCACGGTGAACTTGCCGAGCCCCGTGGGGCCGTAACTGCTGACCTGGATAGTGCGAGGGGTCTTGGACATTGGCATCTCGGCTTGCCGGCCGGCCACCTTGGCCCGCCTTTGTGCGCCGCTCCTGATACCCTGATTTATAGCCCAACCGCCGGCGGGTGTAAACGACTATTTGCACTTTTCGCAAATTTATTTGCGCTACCTTTATATAGCGGATTTTGGTGCTTTCTGCCCGCGGGCGCGCAGGTGCGGGGCCAGATCCCGTTGTCCCCGCCACGGGTGCCACTCCGCGAGCGCGGTGGCGTGCCGCTCGGGTTCACAGTGCTCGCACGGGAGCAGCGCCCCCCAACAGCGCCTCAGCTTCGTCGTAGAGCGATACCGGCACCATCAAGGTCAACCCTACTAAGATCTGCTCGGTGTGGTAGACTCGCCGCGCGCAGCGCGGACAGCGCGGACAGTGCGGGCACACCGGGTCAGTCATCTCGCGCGGATCGCAAATTCGCCACGACACCCGAGAGTACCGTAGCCAAACAGTGTCGGCGCTCCCCTCGGCCATTTCTGAACCGCAAGATACGCTGCCCCCGCGCTTCGAGCACGACTTCGAGCGTGTAGATCGTGCGCGGCTGTACTGCCAAACGCGCGGCCGCGGTTGCGACGGTCACGCCTTTGGGTTGCTGCAAGAGCGTGAGTAGCTTCCCGAGGTGCTTCTCGCGGCGGGTGTGCCGGCCGTCGATCTTCTTCCCCTTCTTCGTCATGGTCCGTTTCACTTTCTGGCCAGCGCCCAGAGGCCTAGGCCGATGGCATCGATCACATTATGTTTGATCGTTGCCGGTAATTTCAATCGCTCTAGCACCGAGCGTTCTTCGTGGTCAAGGCGCCCCAAGATCCGCTCGCCCATGATCGCTTTCGGCACGTTGCCTTTCCATGTATGCGGGAGAACCACGCTCGTCTCGCCCGCGGTGCCCTCGAAGGTCTGCATGATGCGCCCGACCGTCACGGCAACCGCAATCAAGTCGTTGGGGTCGCCGCGCCAGGCCCGTTGCTGGTAGACCTGCGGGAGCTCGATCACGACACGCGCCGCGATACTCGCGAAGCGTTGCCCCAGGGCGCGCCCCAGCGGTTCCTGTTCGATGCCGCAGCGCATGAGTAGCCCGCCGTCGAACGTTGCCCACGCCGCGGTATGAGCCCCAGGGTCGAACGCAATCAAGCGATCCATGATGGCAACTCTCTACGCGCCCGCAAAATAGCTTCGAGCGTGTTGTCGATGACGGTTGGCAAAGCATCCGCGGCGCTCACGATGCACCACGCGGGATCGTCGGCGTGCTGCGCCCAGAGCTTGCGATACAGGCGAACGGTCTGCGCGACCAGCGACTCGTCGCCTTCGTAGCGCTCCCGCGCTTGCTTGCGTTCATCGCAACGCGCAATCGCTAGCGGCGGCGCCACGTCAAGTAGGATCGAAATATCGGGTTGCACAAGCGGCGCGTGAACCGCCTGCAACCAAGCGGCTTCGAGCCCATCAAGCTGCCCGTATACCCAGGCGCTGTGCCAGTAGCGGCACAGGATCAAGTCGCGATCGAGGCTGCCCGCGAAGAGCTCGAGCTCGTGCTGCGCTTCGAGCTTGTTCAAGCTTTGCAGCGCTTGGAACGCGAGCGCGTTGTGCAGGCGCAGGTGCTTCGCCGAATCTTCTGAGCCATCTACCCACCAAAGTCGATTGAGGTACTGTTTGATCAGTTTGCCGGTCGGCGTATCATACATCGGGAAGCTCATCGGCCGCATCGGTCGCCGCGCCACCACACCCTTCGCGACGCTACTCTTGCCGCACCCATCCGCACCTTCGAGAACGATGATCATGACTTTCGCCGTCCAATCTTTGCGAGGAACTCCCAAATAGTCGCGTGTGTTTCGGTCACCAGGTCGTGGAGGTAGAACGCTGTGATCCGACCGTCCTGCTCGAGCGGCCCGATCAGGTGGATCTCGGCGTGAGCTTCCCCGCGCAACCTGCGCCAGATCGCGTGCCCGAGCGCGACCCCCAGCTCGCAATGGGTTCCGCGGCCACCGGGAAGTAGCGCCACGAAGAGATCGGCCGCGACTACACCTTGCGCTTCCGCGTTTGCAACCTGGCGGATCCTTGTCGGGCCACCGCTCTGAACCGCGCCGTGCTCGGTCCAATCGTAGGTTTGCGTATGCCCGAGCGCTTTGAGGCAGCGCGCGAGCTCACGCTGCGCCTCGAAGTTCTCCAGCCGCGTCGCGATGTAGAAATTACTCATGGGGCTTCTCCTCTTGTGGCAACACCAGGCGCACCGCGCCGAGCACGTGATCCGCCATCATCAGCACGAAGCGCACCACGTCGGGCTGCGCCACCTTGAGGGTCGGGTTTTTTCGTTGCAGGTATTCTTGCGCGCGCTCGAACAGCGGAAGGTCGTCGCGGTAGATCGCCACCGCGGAACGATCCCCCCGCACGAAAGCCGGCTTCTGAATCTGCGCGGGCGCCGCGAGCTGCTTCTCTTCGTCCCGCCGAGTTGCACACAGCTCCCCCCACGATGTCTTGCAGAAGGGGCAGTAGGCGTCGATTTCGTGCCCGCAACGACAGTGGCTCATAGCTTTTCCCGTGGCGCCTTCATAGGAAGCACCTCCCAGGTGCCCCACCCGCTGCGCTCGAGCTTCCTTTTTATCGCGAGCGCCGCTTTCCTCGTTGCGAAGGGCCACGCCTTGAGCCGCTGCGCGACTACAACAAGCCCGGCGCTTCCCGCTTTGCAGGAGAAGAAGTAACCGTGCGTATCGTTGTGAAGCACCCAGGTCTTCGGCTTCATCGGTAGCCTCGGCGCGCCTTCGCGGGTAGCACGAACCAAGGGCCGCGCCCGTATTGATCAAGCCACAGCTTCTCACGACGTGCTAAGGCCCGATTTTCGAACCGCTGTGCGTCGCGCCGATCGGAGACAGTACGCGGTACTCGGTCCGTGGTTCCCACGCAATCGTAGAAGTAGCCTAGCTTTGGGTTGTGAAGCACCCAGTCTTGCCGTTTCATGGTCCACCTCCGATAGCTGAGCGCCCACGCTTGGACGCGAACGTGAGCAGGTCGCCGACCTGCTCGAGTTTGGCTTCGCTGCGCGTGAGCGCGGTCTTGCAGATCTCCGCCTGCTTCTCGGTCTGTTGCAACGCTTCCCGCGTGGCGCTGAGCTCCCGCATGGCGCCGAACGCTACGACCCCCATCATTGCCGACAGCGAGAACGCCACGAGCAGGAGCGCGACCGCGCCGAACACGAACACGCGCTCGGTGATCGCAATCGGCACGATGGGCGTCACGTTCCCTGGCAAGCGATGGCGCGTCACGGAGCAGCCTCACGGAGCTTCTGGATCATGCCTGGCCACTCCGCCGGGTTTGTGCCGGTCTCGGCTAGGATGGCCATCAGCTTTTCGTGACACGCGGGATGGCATGCGGCGTGTTCGATGCCGAAGGCCTGCGCCACGACGGCGCTCGCGATCTTGCCCATCCCGCCCGCTTGCCCGCAGATCGCGCAGGGGTGGCCGCCGGGGGAGCCGCTAGGGGCTTGCGTACTCATGTCTTGCTCTGCTCTTCAAGCTGATCGTGCAGAGCCCGGAAATCTGGTAATGCGCTATCCAACAGCTTGACGAATGCCCCACGTGGATATTTGGCGGGATAGCCTAGCTCCGCGGCCTCTTCGTTTTGCGCCCACATAGACGCGATTCGCACGCCGAGCCACACCGAACGTTCAAGCCGCGCCACGCGCTGCTCCAGCCTTAGGAAGCATTGGTCGAGGGGGGTGCCTGGCTTCTCGTCCGTCATTTGGTTTTCCCTTCGAGCTGTTCGTTGATCTCGTCGAGGTCGAGCTTCGCGCGGGCGAGGAGCTGGTAGAACGCCACGGCATCGTAGGCTGGCGCGTAGCCCTGGGCTTTCCGCTGTTCGTTGGCCACCTGCATCGAGACCATCTCGATCTCAACCGCCATCAGGCGCTCACGGCGTAGCATGAGCCGCTCTTCTTGCGCCGCGCTCTTGCGCCGGTGCGCCGGATAGGCGCGCTTCGCGTGTTTGGCTACCGTCATTTGGCTCTATCCTCCCAGGGCACATAGCGCCCGTGTTCGTCGAAAACCGCTTCGGCCTTCTTGCTCCAGTTGCGCATCAGGGCCGGGCTCGCGCGGGCTGGCACGTCGGGGGTTAGCTCTTCCATGGCGTCGCACATGACGCGCTCGAGCTCAACGGCCGCTTCGTGCGCGTAGGCTTCTGGCGCTTCGATCACGAGCTCATCGTGAAGGAACAGCACCGGGCGACAGCCGAGCAGCGCTGAGCCCGTGGTGCCGGGCGCACCATAGCAACGCTTCGTGACTTCCCACAACGCGAGCTTGGTGATCTCGCTACCCAGCCCTTGAAAATAGGTGTTGGCAGCCGCGGGGAATGAACAACCCCCGCGCAGGCGCCCCGAGGCGAGCTGCCGGATCTCCGCTTGCCCCCCGCCTTGGTCGCAAAGGTTCGTGATGATCTGGAAATAGGATCGCATCTCGGGGCGCTGCTGAAACCACGCGGCGCGCAGCGCTTCCGCTTGGTCGAGCGTCAACCGCAAGCCGTAGCCCTTGGCATAGAGCACGAACTTCCGCGCACCCATGCCGCCGGGGAACCCGAAGTTTGCGGCCTTGGCGCGCTGGCGCCCGTCGAGCATCGTCGGATCTTTGGCCGCCTTCGCACGCAAGGCGTCCGCGTAGCTCATACCGAGCAAGCCCGCGGCGAAGTCGGTGTGCGGGTCGTAATCGGGATCGGCTTGGTAGCGCTCGGCAAGAGCGCTGCGCCCGGTGAGCGTTTTTGTAACTTGCGCCAGCGCGCGCAGCTCTTGGCTATCGTAGTCGCTGGCGACCAGCACGCAACCTTCGCGCGCCTTGATGCACTCGCGCACCCCCGGCTCGCGTGGCGGTTGCTGCAAGGGTGGGTTACTGCAACTCGTGCGGCCCGAGTCTGCCCCGAGCACCGCGAAGTAGGCGTGAATCGGATCGTTGCCGGCCGCGAGGAACTTATCCACTAGGCCGCTGAGCTGCTTCTCCGCGCGTTTGAAATCGACCAAGGCATCGAGCGCAGGGTGGTCGCACTGTTCGATCGTAGCGGCTGCCGTCGAGATCGCGCCCTTCGCGGTACGCGGCACTTCACTCTCACCTAGCCAAGCTGCCTCGATCAGGTCGCGGATCGCGGCCATCTTCTTGGAGCCCTTCTTTGGATCCAAGAGCCCCGCGGCCCTGAGCTCGATAGTTGCCGCGGCGCACCGCGCGAGGAGCTGCTCGCGCAGCGCCTGCACCCGCGGCGGGTCGACCACCACACCCCAACACAACATGAGCTGGAGCGCGAAAGCGAACGCGGCTTGCCGCCCACATTCGTCCGGCCACGCAGCGTAGTGGGGGAACAGGCGATCGATCTCAGCCTCTTGATGGTACCAAACATCCCGCGCCGTGCTGGCGTCGTCTTTGGCGTAGTCCTTCGCGCCCTGTGGCCATTTCTCGAGCGGCACCCCGGCAAGCTGCGCGTAGTTCAAGCGCCAAGTATCTTTGTCCAAGGTGCGCCCGAGGCGCGCGGTCGCGATGGCCGCCAGCGAATGCTCTTTGTAGTGGACGTTGCCCTCTTCATCTTCGTCGGTGTAGCGCGAGCCCCGCGCGATGTCGATCAAGCGCTCGCGGACCTGGGTGCAATGCACGCGCTTCTGTTCGTAGGCGTTCCAGATCGCGGGTGCGGTCTGCGGCGCGTGCTCAAGTAGGCACGCGGTATCATAGGCGATATTGTGTCCCGCCACGAGCTCCGCCTTACCGAACGCGCTCTCGACAACCGGGGTCGCATCCTCCGCGATCATGAGCAAGGGGTCCCCGCCAGCTATCCCGAACGATGCACAGACGATCTTAGGGGCGCGGTTGCCCGGCCCGAAGCATGAGGTCTCAGTATCGATCGAAACTGGGTGGCGGGGATCCATGGGGCTACGCCTTTTTGAACGGGGGCAGCCCCGCCTTCGCACGAAGCTCGGCCGCGTTCGCCGCGGTCGCGGCGTCGACCGGGCGCCACAGGTGCTTCGTAAACCGTTTGCCGGTCTTCTCGCTTTGCTTGTGGTAGCACTCGAGCGCGAGCAAGGTGCCAGCCTTAGGCTGCTCCACGCTCGTCACGATGTCCACGACTTCTGCTGTGATCTGTTCCGGTTTCGCATCGGGGAACAGGGTGCAAAAGAAACGCTTTGCGTCGTCCTTCGCGCTTGGGTGATTTGAGTTGAGTATCTGGGCAACGTCCTGCATACCGGCCGGGCGCGCGGCGCAGTTGCTCTGCAAGATGTCCGTCGAGATGATCAGCATCTCGGCGCCTGGGTGCTTCGGATTTTGCGAGGTGCGCTGCTTCACGACTTTGAGCTGCACCACGTATTGCCCCGGCTCGAAGTAGAGCCCAGAGCCTTCGGTTGGCTTTGCGTCTGCAATTTGTTGTGCGAACATTCCCATGACTTACTCCGTTTACGTTTCGCGTTCGCTTTTCGCGTTCGCTGTGTTCTCGCCACGCGCGCACCATGCGCGCTTGGCAGCTTCAATACTCGAGGTCTTCTTGGTTCGCGAACCAGCGCGGCACCTCCACCGTCAAGCGGTCGGCGTGAACTACGCTAATCGATTTCGGGATCCAAACGGTGCTCCCCAGGATCCCTGCGGTCAGCTTGAACAGATGCGCCTGCTCGGTCTCGCGCGCGATGCGAAAAAAAGCGATCTCTACGCCTTCCTCGCCGTCGCCCGAATCATCGTAGTCATCATCCCACGACATCGGATCCCCCTCCGGGCGCGAGCACGATGTCGGCATAGCAGAGCTTTTGCCGCGCCCCTGTGGTCTGTTCGATGTAAGCCGCATCACTGCGCGCACGCTCGAACGAAGCCTCGAGCTCCGCCGCGTGCAGCCAGATGTCGAAGTAGTCTTCGTCAGCTAGCTGCCCCATGCGGTGGGTCCGGCCGATGACTTGCTCCCACGTTTTGCCGCTCGAAGATGGCGCCGTGATCAGGTTGTGCGACCACTGTTGCAGGTTCTTGCCCTCGCCATGCGCCGCGACGCTTGCGATGATGGGCCCGCGCGCCGTCAGGATGTCGCGGGAGGCTTCCATACCCGCGCCGAAGTAGGGCGCGCCGCTGTACTCGGCAAGCTCTTTGGCGAACGCGACGTGTTCGGTCCATACGATGCCCTCGTACTGCTTCAGCCAAGCGTGCGCGTCGCGGACGGCGAAGTCGTCGAGCCAATATGGTACCGAGTTGGGCTCGAAACTGTCTTTGATCACTTGCCACGCTTCCCAAATCGCCACGTTCTCCTTGGTCTCTTTGACGCCTTGCCCCTTCTTGGCCTGCTCCGCGTACCAGCGCGCCACGAGCAGCTCGGAGTCGAGCCCCTTGCGGTTGAATGCCAGCGTCGCGCGGACCAGTTGCTTCCATTCGCGGCGAGCCGTGAGCCACGCGGCGGGCGGCGCCGGGTCCCAGCGATAATAGAACCCGCAGGCCAGCTCACGCATATGGCGCCAGAGATCGATCGCTTCGGTGATCTCGTCACCGTAAGGCGTAATCCAGGTCGTGCGCATCGTCGCCATTGCCGCTAGCACCTTCTCGGGCACGCGCACCTTGCGCCGCGCCAAGATCAGCGACACCCCCAAATCGTTGGTGCTCGTCGCCACGATCCCAGGCGTCTCGGTCAAGCGCCGACCGTAGCCCACCCGGGCCTCTTCGCCGTCGTTGCAGAAGCGCAGCAAGGCGCCCGGGGCGCGCCGCTTCTCGGCCGGCACGTCCGCGTCGATCGCGGCGGCCCAATCGGACACCTCGCGCCAGGTGTTCGGTAACGGGCACAGGTCAGGCTTGAGCGCCCACAAGGCAAGCTGCCAGTAGTCGAGCACCGAGCGTTTGACGATCGAACCGGACACCGCCACGACTTGCGTCTCGGGGAATTCTTTGAGGTACGCGCGCAGGCGCTTGGTGCGCGCGGCCGTCCCGTTGCGCACGGCCTGGCACTCATCGAGCACGATGAGATCGGGGAGCAGCTCGAAGAGTAGGTCTTTGTTCTTGGCGATCGACAGCTCACTATAGCCGAGCACGCGCAGCCCCTCGTGCAGGCGCCAATGCCGTCGCATTTCGGGGATGACGTGCTCGAGCGTCTGGACGCGGAGTTGCGCGGGCACGAGCAGGATCGGGCGCTTCGCCGCGAGCACGACGGGCGCCAGCAACGTGATCAACGATTTGCCCTTGCCGACCGCGATCTGCCCCAGCGCGCCCTTCGTGGTGGCCAGCTCGATCAACGCCGCGGCCTGCACGGGCCAGAGCTGCATCGTGCCCCCCGGCTTGCGTAGCCACTCGTTGACCGCAGCGGTCGCGGCGTGCAGGGATTCATCTGTTTCCCAGTTCCGCCGAGGTAGACGCGAGATGCGGAAAAACTCTTGCGTCGCCAAGATGCCATCCGCGTCGAGGAGCTGCCCCCATTTCGAGCGCTTCGCGATGTTCTCGAGACCGTGCTCGAGCGCGATGCGGGTGGCCAAGTCAACCTTGTCCACCGCGCTCGGCTCGGCCGGCTTAGCGGGCCGGCGCGCGGCCGCCAGTATTTGCGCCAGTGTGCTCAACCGAGCCCCCGTACCACGACGTCGGCGTGGGCGAGGAGCACCTCGCGGACGGCCATCGACTCCATGCTCGCCTCGTCGACGAACACTGTGCCTTTCCACCCGCTCTCGTCGAGCCATTGGTCAAAGGCGTGCGCGAGCATCGCCTTGCCGTCGTTGTAGGGGATCAACAGCCAATGGGCCTTGCTCGCTTGATCGGCGACCGCGCGCATGATGGGGCCGAGCAGGTCGATGAGCTGCACGGGGTCGGCCGCGTCCCCAGGACGCTTGAGGATCGCGCAATTGAACAGCACCGTCAGCCGCGACGCAGGCTCGGGTGCCGGCTGTGAGGGCGGCTGCGAGGGCGGGGCCTTCGCCTCGCGCTTCTTGCGTGGTTTCTTTGTGAGCTCTGCCAAGAGATCCGCTTCCGTTGCAGCCAAGGCATCGGGGACGGGAGCTTCAAGCGCATCCGTTAAGGCAGCAATCTGCGCCGAGCTAGCCGCCTCGACATCGGGGATGGGTGCGTTGAGATCGGGAAGTAGTGATGCTGGCGGGGGCCCGATCGGGAGAGCTGTCGGGGCGCCCGCCACTCCCCCAACTAGGGCCGCGACGGTCTGCGCTGGCATAGCGGGCCCCGCGATTATGGCAGCCGCGGCCGCGTTCACCGCGGCGGGCGCAGCGACCGCGGCAGCAACGGCCGTATTGATCGCGGTGGGTGCGGCCTGCGCGGGTGCGGGTGCGGGCGGATTGACCCCGCGCAAACCAAGCAAGCCTTGCAGCTTCTGCAAGGTAGTTTGACCCACCGCGGCCGCGGGAGCGGGCGCGGGCGCTTGCGTCGCCAGAACATTCGCGAGGGTACCTGGGGTCGCTACACTCGGAGATGCTACGGGCGCGGGTGCGACCGCTTGCACGGGGGCGGGTGCGACCGCTTGCACGGGGGCGGGTGCGACCGCTTGCACGGGCGCGCTGGGCGCGGGGGCGGGTGCGGGTGCGGGCGCGACCGCTTGCACGGGCGCGGGTGCAGCCTGCGCCGCGCGGAGTTGGTGGAGCTGTTCTAGAAGGGTAGATGACATTGCAGGTTCTCCTGTGTCGGGCACGTTAGCTTTGTTTGCACTATTTGTAAATACTTTTCCGGTCGGGAAACCAAAACCGCGCGGGGCGCGACCAATCGAACAGCGTGAGAGGTAGGTACAGCCCCCGAACATTCCGCAAGCCTCTTCGCAGCCCGGGAGCTGCTCGGGATCTACCTTGCGCTTGCGTAGCTTGAGCATCTCGAGCGCGAGGGCTTTCAACGATTGCCAGGCGGCTTCCACTTCGACCGCGGTGCGCACGATCGAAACCGGCCGCACCAAGGTCGAGTTGACCTGCAAGTAGATCCACCGCGCCTCGATCTCGAGCGCCTGCGGGAACAGCTCGAGCGCTGCCTTTGAATAACCGACGTTCTGCGGATCGTCTTGCAGCTCCCCGACGGTCTTTGCCCAGTGCAGGGATTTCGTTGTCTTGTAGTCGATCACCAGCGCGCGCAGCTCAGCCTCGGTGGGCGGCACGAGACAGTCGATGAACCCGTGGAACTTGTCGAGCGGGTCATCCCCGAGTGGCAGAAAGAACTCGTGCTCGACCAAGACAGCGGTCGAAGGTGCGGGGAGGATGCCGGGACGCATCGCGCTTTGTACGAGCCGGCCGATCGCATCGGTGCCTGGCGCTTCGTGAACACCCACGACGCGCTCAAGCCGCTTGTGGATCACGATCCCGTTATCCTGCGCTGCGGTTTGCCGCTCCGGGATCCCTAGGATCACCTTGAAGGCCCATTTACGCATACAGAGCTTAAAGCTCTGCACCTGTGATGGCGAAATGTTCATGCGCTACGCCTACCGCACGAAGGGTTGCACGAGCGCGCCGACATCGGCGAACTCATCGACGACTTTGTGCGGGGCACACCCGAGAAAGAAGAACGCTTGCCCTTGCCGGTTGCCGTTCGTGGCTTTGTTGCCCTGCAAGAACGCGATCCGCCCGTTCGTGAAGCACGCGGGAAAATCCCGTAGGAAGGGCTGGAACCACGCGGTGTCGGTCGCGTTGTTGACGAGCATAATCGCAGCCGGGACATGGCGGCTGTGAAAGAATTGGAGCAGGCGCTCAGTGAATTGCGTCACGAGCGGCTGGCTAAAGGGTGGGTTGAGCCAGACGCGCCCCGCCCACGGCAGCGCGAGGCCGTTGTCTTCTTTCGAATACCACCGATCGGCGCGCACGCGCGCTTGCGCGGCCGCGTTCGATGCTGGATCCAGATCGATCATGCCCAACACGCGCCGCGCCTTCGCCAGGTACTCGACCGGCGTGCTCCATTCGTCACCGTCGTGCTCGGCGTTCGCGGTAATCGCGAGCACCGCTTGGGCCGTCAGATGTCCCTTGTCGCGCGCCTTGGCAACGCGCCCATCGAATTCCTCCTCGGGGATCGCGGCGAATTTCTGCGCACGCCGCGAGTCGTCTTGCGTGACTCCCAGCTCTTTGAGCGTAACCCCCGGGGCCTTCGCGGGAGTTTTTGCGCGCCGCTCCCCGTGCTTCACGGGGGCGCCTCCCTTGTGTAGCTCGGTGTTCGCGAGCAGCTCTCCCAAGCGGCGCTCGGCGCGCAGTGCGATCTCGAAGGCATCGTCGCGTGATTCCGTCGAAGCGCGCTTTACGCGCAGGTAGACCGCGACGGCCTTTGCCTTGTCGCGGATATCCTTCGCCTCGTCGGTGGTCTTGCACGCGGCCAAGATCATCCGCGCCTTCTCGACGCTGAGCTGAGCGACGTCGCGCTGGGTTAAGGTTACCAGTTCCGTCACAAGTCACCTTCCTTTTGCTGTTCGGATCCAGCGCACCGCGATCCATGGTTGGGTTTGCCCACCGGTGTCGGGGCCGTGCTCTTGTTCGTACACCGCGGCCAGCTTGGTGAGATGATCGATCGCGGCATCGCGTTCGTTGCGCAGCGCCTCGAGCTCAGCGCGCAGCGCTTGGTCGACGCACGCGCGCAGGAACTCCGCGGTCGGCGCGGTGCTCGCAAGCCAGCGCAGGGGCACGCGGCTCATGGGATCCAGCTCTCTTCCTGTTCCCCGAACTCGCGCGTCAGATAGGCCCGAGCGCCGTGCACGGTTGCGATGATGGTTGCCGCGGTTTCCTCGTGCCCGTCTGCGAGCAAAATGCGCCAATGACTCCCCTGGCGCTCGAGCAGCACGAACTTGGGATGCACGAGGAGCGTGGCCAGCTCGACGAAGACCAAGACATTCTGCTTCATCAGAACACCGTCCCATCCCCCGACGGCACGGGCAACGGTGGCACGGGCCGCCCGGTGTACTCGAGCGCAATCTGCACGGCTCTTTCCAGCCGAACGTGCGCGGCCCCGTAGCCGTCTGTGAACCCGATGCGCCAGTGGTTGTCTTGCTTCTCGAGCACTTCGAACTTCGGGTGTGCGAAGAGCAGAAGCAGCCATGATGGTTTGAACGATAGAGGGTCCATCAAAAAGGATCTCCCCCCGCGTTGATTGCGGGCATTGTGACGCCTTCGAGCTCATCATCACCGCCGGGCTCGCGCTCGCCTGGGGGCGTCTCACCGTCCCAGAGCGTGGCGAGCATCGCTTCGCGATCGCCGAGGCCGTTCTGCTCAGCCCACGCCATCAGGGTGTCCACCGTAATGTCGCGGAACCGGCGGCGCTCTTTCTTCTTGCCGCAGCGGAAGATCGGGCGCTCGTCACCTGAGATCGAGCGCAGGGCAGAGCCCACCTTCGCGGTCTCGGGCTCCACGCGTGTGTCGGGGAGGTAGAGCTTCCACCCGTCGATGATACCCTGCTCGTTGACCAGCAAGCGCCCCTTGCCCAGGCGCACCAAGCCATCCGCGCGCGCTGCGTAGGGCGCAGGGTTGATCAAGAAGCGCACGAGCCACTCGCACACTCGCGCCGACCAATCATTCGAGATCGTTACCAGCCGGCTCATTTGCGTAACGTCACCTTCGACCCAAAAGCGTTTCCCGGGCTTCACTTCCCGATTGGCTTGGAGCCAGCGCGCGTGCCGGGCGATGCCTTCTGCCTTCCACAGCTCTTTGGTGGCGCGCGGTACCGTCGCCAGAAAATCCGCGGCCGCTTGCGGCACCTTGAGGTAGAGGAAGCGTTGCGACAGCGCTTCGACGTCGTGGTGCGAAGTCGAGCCCGAGCTCGAGAGAAGGTAGTCGTTGTTAGCGGCCAGCACCAAACGCACGGCCCCGCGCAGCGCGGCGGGCGGAAGGTATTTGCGGGTCACGGTGCGCTCGAGCGTGGAGAGCATCGACCGGATCTGCCCCGTCAGGTCTTGCTTGCGCCAGCGCGATTGCCCGAGGTCTTCGTCCGCGAGGATCAGCGGGTTGCGCAAGAGCTCGTCGTTGAAACTGCCCGCCATGGCGAGCTCGAATTGCGCTGGGGCCTCTGACCACAAGCGCGCCAGGCCCATCGCGAGCAGCGTCTTGCCCGTGGCCGGGCCGCCCGAGAGGTAGAGGGCGCAGAGCAACCGCGTCAGGTCGGGCACGCACGCCAGCCAGTCGTTGAGCTTCTCGTGGTTCGAGCCTGCGAGCAGGTGCAGCCATTGGTCGATCTGGGGATCGAACAGGGGCGCTAGCTCGGTGCGCAGCGGCCGCGCCGCCTCGTAGATCGTGCGGTGGGCTTCGTCGAAGATCGTGCGCGTCGCGGTCAGGTCGACCACGACGGTTGAGATCGCGGTGCCGTAATCTTCGGCAAGCTCTTGCAGCGGCCGCCGTCGGAATCCCCGCGGCGTGGGTTCGTTGAGCAGCACGGGAGCCCGCGCCAGTACCTCGACGGCCGCGGTGCGCCCCATCGCCGCGCCATAGGGGCCGCGATAGTTGCCGTCGGCGCCGAGCAGATAGTAGGCCTGATCGCCGGCTTGGATGATCCAGCGCCTTTGCAGCGCCTGGGCCGCGGCGCCGTCGACGAAGGGCACGCCTCCCGCGACCGCGATGCGCGCGAGGTCGGCCTCTTCGTATTTGCCTAGCTTGCCTGCGCCTGCGCCGAGCGCGTCGAGCTGGTGTTGGAACGCCTGATCTTGCCGCTCAGCTTCCCAGCCCGCGACGCGCACGACGGCGCCTTCCCACGCGGCCGCTAGGTCGCGCTCCCCCGGGGCCTGGGGATCAAGGAAACGCGCGGCCGCGAGCGATGCGGCGAAGACGGCTTGCGCATCGGCGACGGGCGGCGCGGCCTTCGAACCGGTTTTGCGCACGAGCCAGAGAGTCAAAGCGAGCGTGGTCTCGTGCCGGTCGCCCGCCGGTGCGATGGGCTCCCCCTCGAGCACCCGCCGCGCGGCGTCTTTGAGGCTCAGGCCGGCATCGGTGCAGGTGTTGCCGGGCATGTTGCGCAGGAGCTCACGCAGGCGGTCGCTCCCCGGGCCGCCGCTTGCGACCGCACCCTCGGGAAGCGCTTGCGTCTCGGGGTCGAACCACACCCCGGGATTGCGCTGCGCCCACGCCACGCTCAAATCGTAGGTGGTCGGGAGGTAGAACAGACGCCCGACGTTGCGCGTTTTGCGGTCCGCGATCTTGCCGGTAAGCAGGTCGAGGAGCTGCCACGCTCGAGCGTGCCGACTCGGGTTCAGCGGCTTGGCGAGCGGCACGATCACACGCAGGCGCGTCCGCAGCGCTGGGTCGAGGTTGCCCGCGGGCGCGGCGTGTTTGTGCGTCGAGTAGGCCACAAACTCGAAGGGGAGAAGCGCTTTGAACGCGGCGACAAGGCGATCCTCGGTGCAATTCTCGATGTCGAGCCCGAGGGCGTTGACTTCCTGCACCGCTTCGTTGGTGTGCTTCCCGCCGGGCGCAATGCCCCCCAGCACGAGGGCTGGGCCGTCTTTGGCGAGATCGAGGCGCGTCTTGTCGGTAGCGTCCGCGGGCTCACCGCGCTGGGTGTGGGCGGTCAGCGTAGGGATCCACTCTTCCCAGGTCCTCGTTTCCGGCCGCGCGCAATTGTCCCTGGCACTGTTGAAGAGCGAGAAGCAGAGCGGCCTCATGCCGCACCCTGCGCGCCCTGCGCTTGAAGTTCACTGACGGCTCGATGAATGCCGCCCCAAAGCAGTGCCAGCGTTTCGGTCTCTGGAGTGTCCCGCGTGCCGGGCGCCAACACCAGGAGCCGATCTGCGAACAAATAGACCAAGGCCTGAGGAGAATCCGCACGCGTCGCGGTAGCCCTTGAGCGTAGTCGCCGCGCCGCGATAGAAGGTACCGGAATCTTTGCACCGCGAAGATGTGACGAACCCAAAGGCCGCCCCATTTTCGGAGCCGGGGCCGCTTGTTCGTTCGCGGACACCGGCAACAAAGCCGCCAACGCTTCGAGCCCATCGCGTGTCGTCCAACAGCGCAAAGGCTCCGCGTTCTTCTCGTAGGCTTGCGCGTACCACGCCCCCAACCACCGAAGGGCGTTTTTCCTGGCTAGGTCGAGTGTCACGTACATGGGCCGGCAACGTAGATCATGGTGGTCAAAATGTAAACAAAAAACGCAAGGCCTGAGCCTCGAGGAAGTGAGGGTCGCACACCAAAGCGGATCCAGCGACGCCCCATCGATACCTCTTCGATGCACGGTCGGCACACCGCACGAGGCGCTGCCAAATGGCGCCACGAAAGGAGTGAAGGGAGGGCTTAGGGGGTGTAAGTGCAAAACACCCCCGAAATGTACAAGAATCTGTGTCAAATCGGCACAAAAGCACGGATCAGCCCCTGTATGTGACCTTTTATACAATATGATCCCCCTCCCCTTGTTACCCTTCGACCCTTCTGATCGGCGGCCCGAGCGCCGGTGGTGGTAAGGGCCCCGATGGCGCTCGAGCCTCGCGCGCGTAAGAGGTGGAGGAAAGGCTGTGCCGGTGTGTTCGGCCGTATAATAGTGCCCGATCTACCACTAGAATCGGCGCTTGCCCGGATCACCTAGTTTGATCCGGGGTGATCCGGGTGATCCGGGCTGAAGCGAAACCGCGGCCGCGCGGCCGGCGGTTACGATCGGTGAAGGCGCGAAGGGGGCCGGGCAACGGACGGGGGAATCGGAGCGGGCAACGGACGGGGGGTTCAAAGGCCGCTCGCTCGAGCGGAATGGCAACAAAGGGCGGAGGTCGGGGGCATTTCGGCCATGCGCTCGCTCGAGCGGGCCGATGGGGAGAAGGCCTCTCGCTCGAGCGGGCCGATGGGTTGAAGGCCTCTCGCTCGACGGCGCCGTTGACGGCGCGGTTGACACTCTGCTCGAGCAGAGGCTAGATCGGGGCATGGCAAAAGCAGCCGCCGTCAATGCTCGCGTAGTGAAGCTGACCGACCTGACACCGGACCCGAACAACCTGCGCCTACACCCAGAGCGATCGAAGGAAGCCATCGGGGCATCGGTGCGGGAGCTCGGCGCGGCGCGGTCGATCGTCGTCGACGGGCAAGGCGTCGTGCGCGCGGGCAACGGGACGCTCGAAGCGGCCGCCGCGGCCGGCATCACCGAGGCCGTGGTGATCGAGACCGACGGCAAGCAGCTCGTGGTGGTCAAGCGCCCGGACTGGACGCCCGAGCAGGCGCTGGCCTACGCCATCGCTGATAACCGGGCGGGTGAGCTCTCGCATTTCGATCCATTGTTGCTGCAAGCAGCGATGGCCGAACTAGCGCAAGATGCAGTGACCCATGGCACGACTGGTTTGCTCGACGCGCTTGGCTATACCGAAAAAGAGTCGGCAGCTTTGTTGGGGGAAAGCATGCCAGAGAAGACGGGCGATGTGCAGCGAACCCGCGAGGTATCGTTCGTTGCGATCGAGAAGGATCTGATGACAGAATGCCCGCGCTGTAAATTCAAATTCTGAACAATGGTAGCAATAGCTCCAATGCGTGGACCATGGCGGCTAGAGCAGCTTGATGCTGCACCACGTTTACCGTTGCGATGCGTCTCAACCTTTAGCGGGGCCGGTGGATCGAGCATGGGATATCGTTTGGCCGGTATCGATGTCGTCGCGGCAGTGGAGATTGATGCAAGAATGGCGGATTGCTACGAAGCAAACCTAGGCGAGGGAAAGGTGGTGCGGTTGCCTGTGGGGGAGGTTGCGCAATGGGACGCTGATCGACTTGCGCAACGCTTCGGGGTCGTCGACATCTTGGATGGATCGCCGCCGTGTTCGGTATTTTCCTTGTCTGGCGATCGCCAAAAGAAGTGGGGCGCAGAATTCCATTTCGCAGAAGGACAAGCCAAGCAACGCCTTGATCTTTTGTTCTTTGACTTCATCGCGCTAGCAAAAGCGCTGCGGCCGCGGGTTGTTGTTGGTGAGAATGTCGTGGGGCTACTCAACGGGAAGGCTCGGGGTTTTGTGGTTGAAATTGTCGCAGCTTTCTCGGATGCAGGGTATGACACTCAAGCGTTCGTTTTAGACGCCGCTGCAATGGGGGTTCCGCAAAGGCGCCGGCGCGTTTTTTTCATCGCACGACGACGCGATCTGGATATGGCTTCGATTGCTTTGGATTTCGACGAACCGCCGATCGCGTCGCAAGATGCCTTGAGCGGTTGTGTTTGCTTGCCTGATGAAAAACTGCATTGGTTGACGCCGAGATTCCAAGACCTGTGGAGCCGAACGCGCTTGGGTGGAAATTTCGGGGATGGTTATATTGGCTCGCGAAAAGGTAGCTACATAGGGCGTCGCTCGTGTTTCAATATTTTCCGGCTCGACTCGGCGAAGCCGGCAAACACGGTGACAACGACACACATTGCCCATTGGAGCGAGCCGCGGTTTCTGCACTCGCGGGAGATTTGCCGATTGCAGACTTTCCCTGATGACTATGCCTTCGGTGCTTTGCGTGCGCAATACGGTGCAGGGATGAGTGTGCCACCACAAATGTCTCGACGGCTTGGGTTGGCTTTGGCGGATTGGCTAGACGCAGCGCCGCAGACGTAGCAGGATAGAAAGCGTGGTCGTGCGAAGCAGCAACATCCCTCCGTCCGCCCTCGAGCCCGAGCGCCCCTGGGAGCGGCAACGCGCCGAGCCCGATTGCGCGTGGGAAGGCTTTGTCGCCTACCGCGAGCTTGGGCCGGGGCATCGCTCGTTATCCGCAGCCGCGGCGAAGATGGGCAAGAAATCGTCGACGCTCGAGCGCTGGTCGCGCAATTGGGATTGGGTGGCGCGTTGCCACGCCTACGATGTTTGGGTCGACCGCGAGACTAAGCTCGCCGAGATCACGGCCATCAAAGACATGCGCCGTCGGCATATCGAATTCGCGATGAGCTTCCAAGGCGCTGCGGCGCTAGCCTTGAACAAGATCATCGCGGCGGAGAAGGCGCGCACCGAAGATGGGAAGCCCGGGCCGCTCACGCTCAAACCGACCGAGGTCAAAGAGCTCGCCGAGCTGGGGCTCAGGCTCGAGCGGTTGAACCGTGGTGAGCCCAGCGAGATCGAGAAGCTCACAATCGACGCCCCGCCGGCTTCGGTGCTGGACTACTCCGCGCTGAGCATGGAAGAGCTGCGCACCTTGCGTGCGCTGACGCTCAAAGCACGCGGCGGGTTGTAGGGTGGGTCGGCGGCCAAAAGAGCGGCCACCGAAGCAGCCGCACCACAAGCAACGCTTAGACCTCGTCGACGCGCTCGAGCTCGAGCGCGAGATCATCAAGCGCAGTTTTCGTGATTTCATCCCGCAAGCGTTCGAGATCATGGAGGGCGGTGATGCGCACGCCTCTCTCGTGCGGCGCGGTCTGCGCCCGCCCAAGTTCGTATCGGGGTGGCATATCGACGCCATCGCCGATCACTTGCAGGCCGTCGCACAGGGCGAGATGCCGCGGTTGCTGATCAACATCCCGCCCGGTACGATGAAGTCGGTGCTGGCGTGCGTGCTCTGGCCAGCTTGGCTCTGGGGCTGCGACCCCACCCAGCGCTTCCTGTTCTCGAGTTACTCGGAAGAATTCACCAAGCGCGACGCGCGGCGCACCAAGGCGCTGCTTTCGAGCGCCTGGTATCAAGCGCTCTTCCCCGGCACGCGGTTGGCTGCGACACCCGATACGGCAATGGAGCACCACACCACCGCAGGGGGGGAGCGCCACGGGGCGTCGACCAACAGCGGTGTCACAGGGAAGCACGTTCACGGCATCGTCGAAGACGATCCGCTCAAGATGCAAGACGCTTCGAGCAAGTGTGCTCGCGACGAGGCGTGGGATTACCGCACGCAGGCGCTGGGCTTCCGGTTGCTGCCCGAGAATAGCTGGCGCGTGGTCATCATGCAGCGCCTACACGAAGACGATCCAAGCGGTCGCATCCTGTCGCGCGGCGGGCGCGATGATGAAGAGGCTGAGCTTCGGGATTCCTACGTGCATCTCTGCTTGCCTATGGAATACGAACCGGAGCGGCGTTGCGTGACCAAGCTCTTCGCTGACCCGCGCACCGAAGCTGGCGAGCTGCTCTGGCCGCAACGGATGAACGCGAAGTTCGTGCAAGAGAAAAAGAGCCCGCAAGGGTTGGGGGAATACGGCTACGCAGGCCAGGGGCAGCAACGCCCCGCACCGGCCGAGGGTGGTATCATCAAGCGCGCTTGGCTTCGCTACTGGCTCGAGTACCCGGAGGATCTCGAGTTCATCATTCAGTCGTGGGACTTCCCCGTCAAGAAGACCGGCAAGAGCTTCGCGGTGGGCTTCGTGTTCGGGTTCAAGGCGCCCAACACCTACTTGCTCGATCGCTTCCGCGCGCACACCGGCTTCGCCGACATGCTCGCGGCCGCGCGGCGCATGAACGAGAACTGGCCGGACTGCCGCGAGAAGCTGATTGAAGACAAGGCGAGCGGCTCCGATGTGATCGAGACGGTGCGCGAAGAGATCCCTGGCATCGTGCCCGTCACGCCTGTGGGGTCGAAGGAAGAGCGGCTCGTCGCGGTTTCCTACATCATCGAGGCTGGCAATCTGTTCGTGCCCCATCCGAGCATCGCGCCGTGGGTCCATGAGGTGATCGACGAATGGTGTACCTTCCCGAATGCGACCAACGACGATCAGGTGGACACTCTTTCCCAAGCGCTCAAAAGGTTGTACGGTCACAAGCGACCTAAGAAACCTTCGCCGCTTCGCCTCGGGGGCGCGGGGGAACGCACGAGCCCATGGGAGATGTGATGACGGAGCACGCACGCCTTGATCTGAACATCATCGGGACCACAGGCCTCAAGCAATACGGGGGCACGATCTACGAAGAGTTCTTGACGCGGCTGCAAGGCAAGCGCGGGGTCGCCACGTTCCGCGAGATGCGGGACAACTCTTCGACGATCGGCGCCATCGCCTTCGTCATCGACACGCTCTTGAGTCAAGCCGAGTGGCGCGTCGAGCCGGCGGGTGACACACCCGAAGCGCGTGAGCAGGCCGCGTTCGTTGACGGCTGCTTCGAGGATATGAGCCACACCTTCGAGGAGCTGTTGCTCGAGATCCTCTCGATGTTGACCTATGGGTGGGCCTATTTCGAGTTGGTCTACAAGATGCGACAAGGTCCTGACGCAACGGACCCGTCGCGGCGCAGCAAGTTCGACGATGGTAAGATCGGCTGGCGGAAGATGCCGCTGCGGTCCCAAGATACGCTCGATCGCTGGGAGCTCGATCCCCAAGACAATGGCGTGCGCGGCCTGTGGCAGTTCGACCCCACGGCCGTCAAGGGGAGCCTGTTCTTCATCCCGATCGAGAAGGCGCTGCTCTTTCGGGCCGCGGGGGCAAAGAGCAACCCAGAAGGTCGCTCGATCTACCGCAACGCTGTGGTCGATTACCACTACCTCAAGCGTATTTCACAGATTGAGGCCGTGGGCATCGAGCGCGACATGACCGGCTTGCTGACCATGGAGGTCCCGACCGAGATCTTGATGGCCGAGGCGGGCACGACGGAACGGCAGATCCGTACTGAGCTCGAGCGCATGTTGGCGGGGCTCAAGCGCGATGAGCGCGAATTCGCCATGGTGCCCGCTGAGCTCGACGCCGACAACAAGCCGACCGGTTACAAGCTGAAGCTCTTGGCAACCGGTGGGCGCCGGCAGCTCGACACCAACGAGACGGTTATGCGCTACATCCGCACGATCCTGACCAGCGTGCTGGCCGAGTTCTTGGTGCTCGGCGCCAATAGCGTGGGGTCGTTCGCGCTCGCTTCGTCGAAAACCAAGCTCTTCTCGGCTGCGCTCGGTGCGATCATGGGATCGATCGCGTCGATCTTCAATCGCTTCGCTATCCCGCGCCTGATGCACTTGAACGGGGTGAAGCCCGCGCTCTACCCGCAGCTCGTCCACGGCGATATCGAGAGCCCGCCGCTCGAAGAGGTCGCGGCCTACATCACAGCGCTGGCGACCGCCGGTATGCTGACGCCGAACAAGCCGCTCGAGCGGAAGCTGCTCGAGATCGGCAAGCTCCCCGTGCCCGCGGTGGACGATGACGATACCGCGCTCCCCGGGGAAACGGATGATGAGCAAGATGAGCCCGAAGAGGATGACGCGGGCGCGGTGGCCTGATGCCCTTCGTGGCGATTCGCAAGGCGCGGCCAGAGTGGCAAGACACGCGCCCCGCAGATCCCGCGCTGCGGGACGCCTACGCGATCGCAGGGCGCAACGTCGGCGCGTTCTCAACCGCCTTTGCTGCTACGGTGCGCAGCCTGGTGACGCCTGCGGTCTTGCGCGCGGTGCGGCAGAAGATCGCAGCCGGGGGGCGCGCCGAAGAGATCGTCGACCTACTCCCATGGTTCAACGAAGCGCAGCCCGAGAGCGTAACCGCCTGGGAGAAGCTCGGCGAGAAGCTCACGGCAGCCTATGCCAAAGTGATCCGTGAGTCCGGTGCAAGCGCGGCGCAGGAGCTGACGGCGAAGGCCAAGCGCACCGTGCCTGTCGTGCCGGTCAACCCCGCCGCAGTGCGGTGGGCTAAAGAGCGCGGCGCGAAGCTCGTGCGCGAGACCAGCACCGAATCGAAGCGCATCGTGCGGAACGTCGTGGCGCGAGAGATGGCGCGCGGTGTGCGGGCCGAGCGCATGGTCGCCGTTATCACGCGCACCGTCGGGTTGCTCGAGCGCGAAGAGGCCGCCGTCGATCGGCGGCATCGGCTCTTGCTCGATCAGGGAGTCAGCGACGATCGCGCAGACAAGCTGTCGGATAAATACGCCGATCAGCTCTTGCGCCAACGCGGGCGGCGCATCGCACGCACCGAAACGATCGCGGCGCAAAACCAAGGGTTGCTGTTCGCGTGGCTCGATGCGCGTGATGCGGGGCAATTGCCGGCGGTTGAGCGCGAGTGGTCGGCTTCCCCGCCGAGCCCCCGCACCTGCGCGATCTGTCTCGAGCTCGACGGGACCACTACGGGGCTCGATGAGCCTTTCGAGTCGGCGATCCTAGGTGAGGCTGTGATGATGCCGCCCGCGCATCCGTCGTGTCGATGCACGGTCAAGCTGCGGCGAAAACAGGAGTAGGGTGATGGCTGAGCGAAAACTGAGCCGGGAATACCTCGAGGAAGCTCTTAAGCTCGCGCGGGAGCATCTCCCTACGTGGGCGTGGGCAATGCTGCACGCGCAAGCGCGCCCGCGCTCTGGTGGGCGCGCTCGCGCCCGCGCGGACGGCCCAAGTGAGCTCGAGAAGCTGGCGTTGCCCATGCTCATGGCGGGAGATGCTCCCGCGCGCGCGTTGTCCGATGACGCGCTGCGCGCCGCTTGGTTGCGCGTAAGCGCGTGGCTCACCAGCGCGCAGCGGCGCAAAGAGCCCGTCGAAGATTTCGTCAATGCGGGGGTGTGGCTCGCGGAGGAAATGGATCGGCGCGGCTTGGATGTGGCCGAGAACAACCTGCTCCACGCGGTCGCCGAGCTCGGTGAGGTCAGCAAGAAGCTGACTGAGAAACAGCAAGCGGCTTTCGATCGTGAGACCGAGCAGATCCGGGAAAACAAGCGCAAGCCGGTCGCGCAGGCGGCGCACCCGTTCAAAGCCGCGGAGTGGACGCACCCAAACGGGCACCCGCGCTGTCTGGTCTGCGGCGACGAAGAGCCCGTGGGCGGGATGTGCGAAGGTGTGGCGCCTGTGCAGAAGCGCGGCGGCTTCGAGGAGCTCGCCGCGTGGGTCGATGGACGCTGGCCGGTGGGCATCGTGCCGACCACGCTCTACCCGGAGCCACACCAGATTTGCGCGGAGAGTCCCGCGGCCAAGAGCTTCGCGCAGGCTCTCGCGGGGTTGCCGGAAGGGGCAAATCTCCACGGGGGATGGCGCCCGGATGGGCGGCGCGGCACTTTCGTTGCGCGCGATTTAGTCACCGACGTGGTCGAGGTGCCTTTCTCTGAGCGGCGCGCAGCGCTTGAGACTTTTTTTGCCAAGCAGGTGACCGGAACGGAAGGGATAGAGCTCGCGCCGCTTCGGTGGGCGCACAACGCGGAAGAGGCCGAGCAGGCCGCGCGGCTGTTCTTCGTCGACGCGGCGCAGGGTGTGGACGTGTTCCGCGCGCACGCTTTCGCCGACAAAGCCGACAGCTTCCACATTGCGAAGATGACGAAGACGGTAGCGCCCTGCGGGCCCGTCGGCGCGCCTGTGGCCTTCGTGACGGCGGCCCCCTCGCGGGTGGAGGGTGCGCTTGGTAGGTTGATCGTTGGTGAGACCTTCAGCACCTTCGCGAAGCAGTACCTGGCGCCCCTTGGTGTGGCCCGCGAGCAGGTCGCGCTGCTGAGCGCGGTGCCCGAGGTGCTGGTCGATGCGGTCGGCAAATCGCGCGAGCCGGCCCCCGAGGATCTCGTGCTCTGGCGCGGTTGGTTGCTGTCGGAGTTGGATCGCTTGGCGCCGCGCACCGTCGTTGCACTAGGCCGCACCGCGGCCGAGGCGCTGGGCAAGCGCGCGAACTTCGTGCTGCCCCACCCAAGCGCGGTGGCGCGTTATGGGAACTCTCGAGAGGTGCCGCGCAAGATGCGCAGGATCGCCAAGAGCCTGCGCGCGCTGCCGCTCGCTAAGGTGCTCGACGAAGGCGACGAGACGCAGGCCGAGCGCGCCGATGCGGAGTGGCGCCGAACGTGGGTGGAGCAGCTCCCCCCGAGCGGCACCGGGCGCTTCGTCTACCAGCACCATTGGCGCGGCTTGGATGATCCCGAGCGCGAGCTATCGGACGCGCAGCTCCTCGAGACTGATCACAGCCTGCACGGGGATCTGCGCTTCGAAGGCGCCGACGATCGCTTGTTCGGGTGGTCCATCCTGCTCGGCGAGACTTCCGCTAACCGCAGCTCGCGGGGCGATCGCTTGGTCGCGGGTGACGCGGAGAACGTGCGCCTGGTCTCGAAGCTCCCGCAGCCCGCCGCGTGGCTCGATGTTGGGCGCGGCGAGCCCTTCGTGGTCGCGCCTGGCGGTGCCGGTGCGACAGCCAACACGAGCGCAAAGCTCTTCGCCATCGACGCGGGTACCTACTCGATCGGCGTGGTGCGTGAGCATGCCGTTGAGATTTTCCTTGACGGGAAGCACCTGCGCGGGAGATACATGATCTCGTCAGTGCCGACTGAGACTGGCACTCGGGTTTGGCTGATTCAAAAGCCCTCCGAGCAAAAGCCGATCGCAGCGACGCGCGAGGTGGCCGATGTAGTTCGCCAAGCGAAACGGGATGGGGCCCAATACTTAGTATGGGGCCAACCCGGGGCCAGACCGCGGCGCATCAATGTCCAGACCGAGCAGGTCGAGAAGACCGCGGTCGTGCCGATCCTAAAGGCGGACGAAGAAAAGCAGATCGTCTATGGGGTCGTTTTGGATCCCTACCAGATCGACGCGCACAACGACTGGATCTCACCCGCAGAGATCGAGAACACGGCCCACGGGTGGCTACAACGCTCACCGGTGGTGAGCTTGAACCATCAAGGGCCGTCGCAATCGAAAGCGGTTGAGAGCTGGATCGAACAGTACCCGCCGGGCGAGTACAGCAAGGCGATGGCCGGCAAGCCGCATCGCGCGTATAGGCGCAAGTTCGGGCGCGATACGATCCATTCGGGCGCGTGGCTCCTGGGTACAAGGCTGAGCGATGCCGAGTGGCAAGCATACAAGCGCGGCGAGCTGCAAGCGTACAGCATCGAAGGGTTCGGGATGCGCACACCGATGAAACCGGGCGACATGCCGAAAGTGACCTTCGTGGATTTGGTCGAGAAGGGCTGAGCGATGGCGCAAGCAAGAAACCTGGGCAAGCTCGAGACGCTCGGCGTGAGTTTGGTCAAGAACGGCGCGAACCGTAAACGGTTTGCGATCACCAAGGCGGAGACCATGGACGCAGAAGCGATCGAAGTGCTGAAGGCAATTCTGGAAGAGACCGAGCTCACCGATGAGGCCGCGCTCGACGCCGTGCTCAAGGCGAAGCTCGGCGAGAAGCAGGCGAACGCCGTCAAGGGCGCCATGCGGCTGCTCAATGCGTTCAAAGACGACGCCGCCGTTAAGGCGTTGCTGGACCACATGACCGAGCTCGTGGGCACCCCCAGCTCGGCGGACAAGAACAAGCCCGAGAAGGGCGAGGAGACCCCCATGGACAAGAACAAGGTTACCAAGATCTGCGACCTGAGCGCCTACGCGGCGTCGGTGCAGAAGGCGCTCGAGAACGTGCCCGAGGAGCAACGCGCCATGTTCGGTGGCGTGCTCCAAGCAATTTGGAAGGAAGCCGACGATCGCGCCAAGCAAGCCGACGAGAAGGTGGCGAAGGCTGAAGAGCGCGCTACCAATACCGAAGAGATCCTCAAGGCCGAGCGCGACAATCGCTTGACCAAAGAGTTCATCAGCAAGGCCGAGCGCGACTTCGCTTCGATCCCCGGCAAGGCCGAGGAGCTCGGCCCCGTTCTCAAGGCTCTGAACGATCTCGATCCGAAGCTCTGCGAACAGATCCAAGGCGTGCTCAAGGGCGCCAACGACCTGCTCAAAGAGAGCAAGGCGTTCTCCGAGCTGGGCCGCAGCGGCTCCGCGGGGCTGAACGGTGGCACGGCATGGGAAGCCATGCAGAAGGCAGCGCAGGCCGCAGCGCAATAGCGTAGCGGCGGGCTAGCACAAGCGATTGACGAGAACATTGGCGCGGTACGATCCGCGCGGGAGAAAAGGTCATGGCGTTTGAGATCCCTTGCTTCAAGGTTTCCGAGGTGGCCGCTGCCGATCTGTCGGCCGCGCAATACAAGCTCGTGAAGGAAACATCCACGGGCGTCAACGTCTGTGGCGCTGGCGAGGCCGCTACCTGCGGCGTACTCCAGAACAAGCCGACGGCCGGGCAGACCGCCGAGCTGATGGTCAGCGGCGTGACCAAGGTGCTCGCCGGGGCCGCCACCGCAAAGGGCTTGAACGTCACGCCCGATGCGACCGCGCGAGTCGTTGCCGCGGGCACGGGCGATTACATCGCCGGCACGCTCATGGAAGCCGCGGCTGCCGCCGGGGATATCGTGACCCTCCTGATCAACCCACAAGGCCGCTCGGCCTAAGCACGAGGCCGCAGGCCTTCGAGGAGCAGAGACCATGACCGTTCAAAGCATCAAGAAGCACCGCGAGCCTTGGATGCTCGGGAGCAATTTCCTCGAGCAGATCGAGAAGGCGGAGAACCTGAGCGA